>Ga0316605_10000095_pt1 | contig 90255 bp, 69 predicted proteins | sample OWC_soil_day20_n_FD_207666 | JGI IMG/M metagenome (GOLD analysis project Ga0316605, IMG submission 207666) | Wetland soil microbial communities from Old Woman Creek delta, Ohio, United States - OWC_soil_day20_noCT | ecosystem: Environmental > Terrestrial > Soil > Wetlands | place: USA: Ohio...
AATTTAAATAATTAATAAATAATTTATTGCAGCATTGATGTCCAATAAAATCGCGAGTTTTATTGCCTGCCGCCTGCAACATTACAGCAGTATTAGGTTTCGAAACCGTTTATTTTATTTTCATTTTCACTTTAAGCATTACATTTGTCGGACGAATTGAATAGACATAATTATATTGACTTATGCCGTTGTAATATGATTTTACATAATTCCGGGTATTCAATATATTTGTCCAATCCAGCGAGAAATTAATCTGTTTCCAGCTATAACCCATATTTACATCTGCAAAGAGCAAATTCCTGTTTGTATCTACAGCATTGTTATAATAATGCTCAAGTTCAGCACCTAACTTTAAATTTTTGAATAGAGCGATATTCGTATTGAATCTTTCCTTAAAAAAGCTGATTGGAGTATAGCTTTTATCAGCCAGTAAAAGTTGATTTTGCCCCCACTCTCCTTCGTAGGACAACGACAGGAACGAGAGTGGTAACATGCTTACTGAGCCCTTCAGTTTGATGTGTTTGTTTTTATAATTGAGCAGATTGTTCTGACTGAATTGTTGAGCTTCGTAAATGCTGTAACCGGGATTTATTTTTACAGAAAGTTTTTTCCAGTCGAAAGCTTTACTTATATCCGCCGATATTGTTGTATTGGAGCTTGTATTCGGCATTTCAATGTACGAAAGTGTTTGTAAAGTACCATTAAAGTTTTGCGAAATTACGACCGAATTGTGCTGATTTTGGTACTGAGCACCAATAGATAAGAAAAACATACTAAAGATGTTTTTATAAACAAAATCAACAGAAGAGATATTCCCTTTGGTTTCGTTAAATCTGTTGTCATAATGATTCAAGACATTGTAACCCGACAATATATAACCGCTATACATTTCGTACACATTGCTTATATTATTGTAAACTTCAGAATTAACATCAATTGCCACTCTCGATGACAGTTTATATTGTATTTTAAATGAAGGCATCAAATTTACTCTGCTCAATTCCTCATTATTCTCTGCCTGCAAATAATTGATTAGTTTATAGTAATTGTAGCTCAATGGCAATTCAACGTTCATCTTCAGCTTCCCTATGCTATAATGTATGTCAGTTCCTGCATAGGCCTTGTAGTGTTGGCGATTTATATTGTTTTTCAAACTATCGGCAATTTCGAAAGGCAGGCCTCCATCGCCATTGCCAGGGAATAATTCAGAATTCAGATGATTGATATTAATATTAATGCCTGTAGTTGGATTTATTTTTATTCTCCCAATGCGTAATGCCGACAAGAAAGTGAATTTATTATTTGTTTTAAAAGTATATATTCTGCCTTGTTGAGTAAGCATATTATAATCATTGCCTTGATGAAGAAAATCAGGATATAAACCGGGAGTAACAGTCATATTTTGCGGAGCTGTTCTGAATCCTATATCCGAATTAAAAATAATCCCTTTGTCATCTTTTACTTTTATCAAATAAAAACGATTTATAGCATTAAAGGCTGGTCGGTATAGTTGTAACTTTATCAACGAATCCGTTTGAACTTCGCCTGATTGCTGTTCCCACGAACCCTCTATTTTTAAGAGATTGTTTAAATATCTTTTATCACTATTCTCATTGTAACAAAATTCAGTTTCCAGTCGGTTGATATTTGAGTATGATGTAAGTCCCTCTTTTATTGTTAATATATTGGTGTCCGAAAGATTATATTTTGTATCCGTATTACTGTGTCGTTTTTCATAATCATTGTAATAAATAAAATTGAAATTGATGAGCCTGTCCCTTTTCAACTTAAATAAATTATTGATGGTGGCGGCATTGCTGTTATTAAAATAATATCTGCTTTTATCAATGTCGGGTGGAGTTGGCGCTTCGACATACATTATTTTTTCAACATTCAGATCAACAGAGCTATCGAAAGAACGTAATTCTTTCGATAAATCATTTCCGGAATTATTGGTTTTGAAAGTGCTTATGTTTTGCATTCCTTTGCCGAAGTACAAGGCCGTCAAATCACTGTCCCACAATAAAGGTTTAGCTCCGAGACCTAAACCAAGCATTATACTCAGTACTCCTTTGGATTTTTCCTTTAATTTTAAGTTGATAGCGGCCTGATCCGAGATTTGAAGAGTATCCAATAGTTTGATCGGCTGATGATTTTCGAGCACCTGCACGGTAGCAACATCATTGGCCGGAATGTTTTGAGTAGCTATTCCATACCGGTTATTCAGCATATCCATGTTTTCGATATAAAACTTATTGATGGCTTTGCCCTGATAGGTGATTTGTCCTGATTCAGCCACTACAATACCAGGGAGTTTCTTCAATACATCGCCAATTACCTGATCGTTTTCGTTACTAAACGAAGAAACCAGATAATTCAAAGTATCGTTTTTATAGTAAATTTTCTTAGACTTAACAATAACTTCTTTAATCTGTATAACTTCATCCATAGCTATAAAATTCACTATCTGAGTTTTATTCTCAATCTTTTTATTTTGATTGGCTATGCTTAAACCCGAAACAGACAAAATGAAATAAGCGGATTTATCATTGGTAGATAGTTTGTAATTTCCGGCATCATCACTAAAAGCATAAGCAATGATAGTACTGTCTACACTTTGTAAAACAACAGATATTCCTTCTAAATTTTCTTTCTTTTGATCTTTTATGTTACCCGACACTGTAGTTGTCTGACCATAAAAAGGAATTATGTTCAAACAAAACCATGATAATGTATAAAGAAATCTGTTCACACTTTACAGAAGTAAAAAGTATTGTAGCATTTTAATAAACCAGAACTCAAAATAGATAAATCTATATTTAACACTGCAAATATGTGAATAATTATTTAATATTTATGTCATTAAAAGTGATTACTTTTATCACGAAAAGTGATTATTTCTACAGTAACAGTCAATACAGATCTTAATTGTTAAGCATTACGAATGTATTGATTTTAGATTAGTAAATTCCTGTTGTAGTTTGACGCCTACAATAAGTAGAAAAAATTAATTCAGTCATGGAAAATCAATACAATAGTTCACTACATACCAGTTTTGATAAACTTTAGAAGGAGGTTTTGATGTGTTAAAAATAGAGCTAAAAAAATGCAAAAAAGAAAAGCTATAATTTTAGAATAATCTTATCAATGAAATATTAAAAACCCTAATTATTTACTTATTTCCCACATAAACAATTATATTCATATACAGTTTTTTATGCTTTGTTCTTAATATTATTTGATATAAATACAGGGTGCTTTGTAACTACTCAGCACCTAAGGTTCGTTTACATATAGTAACCCAATTAAGAAAGACTATACTTCAACAAAGAATCTTTTTCTTTATACAGCTATATACATAGTATAATTAAGTAGATGCATAATCTGAAGATAGTTTAGGTTTTACACCTCAACAAAAATTACCGTTCCATCTTGTAGTACAATCTTGATTTTTTTTCTCCGTTAATTTTTTTCATTTCATTTTTTGTAAGCTTCAGAAAATTCGCAACATCTTTTTTTTGTGGTTTCATAAGCTGTAAAATTTAAAAAAATTAAAAATTTTGCAATTATATGGTATTTTTAATTAACTTTGTATCATAAGTTTTGACCAAAATGGTCACAAGTTTTGATTAATTGATTCCATTTTTTATTGTTTTTAATAACTCATTTTTCCCTTTATGATATCTATCGCGTCAAATAGAGATGAAGGGTAGATATAAAAAACAGATGAAAGCAAAAACCTCACCTCTGAAAATGGCTGTTCTGGCTGCCGGTTGCCTGATTATGATTTTCGTTTCACAGCTTTTTCTTGTGTACGATTATATCAATACAACCCGTAAAGGCTATATTCGTGAATCGAATGCGATATTGGAGGAGGTTTTTAAAAAAGATTTGGAAATAAGATCAAAACAATACCGTATCAATGATAGTATAGTTGATTATAAACGGGTAGCTGTTAGAGATTCGGTACCAATGGAAGAGTATGATTTCAGAAACAAAACGGATCTTCCTGCGAATGAAATAAGTCTGGTGGAGCTGGCGATCAATATGACCGTTAGCAAAAACATTCCTGTTCAACTTTCGGATCTGGATAGCATTACCGGGCTTATACTGCAAAACCGAAATATATCCGGCAATTATAAGATAGACTATATTAACACCACTAACAATTCTATTTTAGAGGATTCAAAACCTAATTGGCCGGAGTTTGGCTTATTTCAAATACGCTCCAACGTACTTATTATTGATATTATCGATAATCGCGGATTACAACTTGTTTTAGAAAATCCTTTTGGCTTTATTATGCAGCGAATGGTTATTCTTCTGATAAGTTCCGTTGTGTTTTCGATATTGTGCTTGCTGGCTATCCGTTTTCTGATGAAAGTGTTGGCTCAACAAAAACAATTAGTTGCTTTCAAAACTGAATTTCTTAGTACCATTGCTCATGAGCTACGCAGACCAGTAAGCCGTCTCGAAATGAGTATAGATGCGATAAGCACTATGGGTGAGCAGTTGACCCCAAGTCAGATGAAGCACCTGATTAACGATTCGGTAGATGCAACTACTGAACTGGATGAGACAATCACACAGATTATAACGCTCTCAAAGGCTGAAGAGGGTTTACTTAAGCTAAATTATTCGCAGGTGAATATTGAAAAAACACTGACGGAACTGAAATCGCGTTTTGAATATATGTCTGTGAAAGTTGTGAACATTACAATTCAGATACTCACAGATAAACTATTAATAAAGGCCGACGAACAATTATTGAAACAGTGTTTGGCCAACCTTACTGACAATGCCATAAAGTACTCTGGCAGCACCGTGGATATAATTTTTTTGGTACGGGACGAAGGAAATAGGCTGATTCTTTCGGTGAGTGACAATGGGCTTGGAATACCAGAGGATAAGTTGCCATACATATTTGAGAAATATACACAAGTACATACCGAATACAAGATTTATGGTTATGGTATAGGACTCAATTATGTGAAAAATATAGTAAACAAACATCATGGAACTATAGAAGTTGTGAGTAAAGAGGGGGTTGGCTCTACTTTTATTATTTGCCTGCCTATAAAATAAATAACAGGTAGTAAGTAATTGTAGCTTAGTCTGTTTTATCAGCAACTACAATAGAATGCTAAATAATATTAACTTAGTAACAAGTGTCATTGTTTGTTGATTTTTTATTACCAACGTATAGTTTATAATGTTTATGAAAAAAATCTTAATTATTGAAGATGATGTGAACTTGGGAACGATAACCGGAGGAGTTTTAAACTCGCTCGGATATGAAACTAAGCATCTGTTGAGCGGAATTGGTGTGACGAATACAATCAAAGAGTTTAAACCAGATGTTGTTTTGCTGGATGTAATTCTCAACGAAAAAGATGATGGTTTTGCCATTGGGAAAAAAATTCGATCGCAGTATACAATTCCAATTATTTTTACTACTTCGTGCGATGCAAATGAAGATTTTGATAAAGGATTTAGTATTTCCAATACCGACTATCTGCGTAAGCCTTATAAAATCGCAGAGCTTAAAAATCGTATCGAACGTTTTTTGCAAGAAATTCAGTTACTCCCAGGTTTTACGCTGAATAAATATGCTTTTATTCCTCAGGAAAGAAGTCTGAAATATGACTGTGATACAATTAATCTGAATAATCTGGAGTCATCTGTACTTGCTATTCTTTGTGCAAAACCGGGAGTGTTTATATCCCGTTCCGAAATCGTAGAACAAGTATGGCATATTGAAGATACAAAACTAAAAGACAGATCGTTGAACAATGTAATAAGTAGCTTACGAAGACATCTAAAGAAAGACAGTTTGATAAAAATTGACGTCAGAAATAGAATAGGAATCCGGATTTGTATTGAAAAAAATAATCACTGATCTTTCTCAATCTTTTAACTATGCTGATTTTTAATGTTGTATTAAAAGTATAGCATACCAGTTTATCAGTAAGCTTTGCTTTTAATTTACCAAGGCAGATATGAAATAGACTTAGCATGCGAAATGAGGTGCGAATGCTTGGTTGAGTTAAAAGTTTTGTCTATATTTGAAGTTTTATTTACTTAAATTGCCCATTAAAATGAGTCTGCTTCAATTGTTATTCTGTAATATGCGCTTGATAACCAAAATATTGATATTCGCAATGCTTCTGTTTGCGACTTTTTGTTTTGGACAGGAACAGCAGAGTTCACACACCGATACTAAAATCGATAAAGCCGATTTGAAGCATTACGTACTGACACTCACTTCCGACTCGTTGGAAGGCAGAGCCACCGGTTCAATCGGACAGCAAAAAGCAGCAGCATTTATTGCCGGCAAATTTAAAGCTATAGGCTTACAGCCTTACTACAAAGGCAGCTTTTATCAGCCATTTTGTCTGAAACAGACGTATTGGGGCGAGGTTTATTTGAAATCGGCCGCTCAGCGATTCGATAATTATGAGGATATTATTTTTGCAGGTTATTCTGCTCAAAACACAGAAGCCGATAAGCAGCTTGTGTTTGGCGGTTGGGGTACCGATGAGGATTTAAAACAAATTGATGTCAGAGACAAAATTGTATTCCTGTTTTGTAAGTCATTGCGGTCGTACGATCGACTTAGTATTAGCATGGGTAAGCTTGGTGCTTACGGTATAATACTTGCAAATCCGACCGACGAAACCGACTTTACAACAAGGAAAGAGCGTGACAGGCAGACATTTCTACGCAAACGCATATCTGAAATGAAAGATGAAATTAATTTCTTTAAGTTGTTTCGCATCGACTCAGTGCATTTAGCCAATTCAATGTTGATATCTAACGACAGGATTCAGGAGTTAATGAGGGTTTCGAAAAACGATTTAAACAAAGCAAGTCAACAAAAAAAACTATCTCAAATTCCACCAGTACCTGTGAAAGTGAAATTTGAAAGGCTTTGCGATACCCTGAAAACTGCAAATATTTGCGGGTTCATACCCGGAAATACCGATAAATCCATTATCATTAGTGCACATTACGATCATTTAGGCAAAAAAGATGACATTTATTACCCCGGAGCCGATGACAATGCTTCGGGAACTGCGGCTTTGATGGAATTGGCCGAAGAGTTTGCCGGGTGTAAAAATTTGCGTTACAATCTGGTTTTTCTGGCTACTTCAGCTGAAGAAAACGGACTGTTAGGGGCTAAGGCTTTTGTGGCTGATGCAGGTTTCGATTCGTCCAAAGTTGTTTGCAACCTGAATATTGATATGATAGCAAGGGCTGATAACGAGCATAGTCCTTCGCAAAAGTATCTTTATTGTATTGGCACGGGCAATTCAACCGATTTTAAAACAATAATGACTATGGCGGCCGAAGGCGTTCAAACCTGTTCGTTCGACTTTTCGTTGGATACCGACGACTATAATACGGGTATGTTTACCAGGGCTGATCAGTATGTTTTCCACAAAAAAAAGATTCCATCCATATTCTTTTTCTCAGGCTTGCACGCAGATTATCATAAACCTACCGATACGGAAGATAAAATAAATTACAACGTATACCTGAGTCGTGTTCAGTTAATAGGCCGGGTTATAAAATTAATAGAGTCTGGTTATTAATATCTGTCTGCTTATAAGCCGGGGCTTGTTTTATTTAAAAATGAGCAAAAACTGAGGATGTGTATGATTACAAATCCCGCTGTTCTACGTTTGGTTTGGAGCAGTTGTTTAGCCGGGGGTATTGTTATAAGCACTTATGGGGCAACGCAAGCCCGGCAGTACTTTTTTTGTTATTTATATTCAATCATTGTTAAACAATTATATAATCTCTTTTGTTGTTTTTAAGAATTAGGGGTAAATATGTAACTTTTCACATTTCTTAGGTATACTATAAATTATTTTTTAAAACTCTCATGATATCGAGATACTATCTTTTGTGTTTGTTTCTAACACTTTTCCTCTTTACAAATGCCCAGATTAAACTACTTCCTGATTCGGTTATGGCAACCACCGATACAGCATCGTTATTTCATATAAAGCCCCGCAAATTTGCGAGCGCAGCTTTTGTGTTCGGTACCAATATGGGTGTTTGGGCTTTCGATCGTTTGGTGCTCGATGCGGATTTTTCGCGGATAAACATAAAAACAATTTCCAATAATGTGAAAACTGGTTTTGTGTGGGACGAGGATATGTTTACCACCAATTTGTTCGCCCATCCTTACCACGGAGGCTTGTATTTTAATTCGGCCCGGTCCAATGGGCTTTCATTTTGGGGTTCAGCGCCATATGTGGCCGGAGGCAGCCTGATGTGGGAATACTGCATGGAAAATGAATCGCCTTCTATCAATGATTTTTTTGCTACAAGCGTAGGTGGACTTTGTTTAGGTGAAATTACTTACCGTATTTCCGATTTATTGATTGATGAACGCACCGTAGGTTTTGAGCGCTTTTGCCGCGAGTTTCTTTCCACGGTTATATCTCCCATCAATGGGTTTAATCGCCTTTTCTCGGGTAGAATGAAGAAAACAGCAGTCAGTCGTAATAACTCTATCATCCGCCCCGTTACCTTATTTTATGCCACCATCGGTCACCGCATTATGGCCGACAATCTTAAAAAGAAGCAGGATGTGGTAAATACGGTGAGTTATGATTTGGGGCTTTATTATGGCAATTCGTTCGACAACGACAATGATCACCCTTACGATGCTTTTACGTTGAAAATGAGCGGGAATTTTTTCAACAATCAACCTATAATACATCGGTTCAGTGCTTTAGGACAGCTGTATTCCCGGAATATCTCCAAAAAAGAATCTAAAAACCACTTTGTCTGGGGTGTGTTCCAGCATTTCAACTTTTATCAGTCCAATGCTGAAATTGACCATCAAATGATTTACCCGTACAAAATATCCGAAGCGGCGGCAGTGGGTCCGGGCTTGATGTTCAGGCACGACTTTAGTTCCAAAATCAGACTGTATAACACCAACTTTGTAAGTCTTATCCTGCTGGGCGGAAGCCAAACAGACCATTATAGCACCGAAAAGCGCGACTATAATATGGGTAGCGGATTCAGCACAAAAACCAATTGGGATCTTGAATTTGGGAATAAAGGACGTCTTTTTCTGGCTGTAGAAGACTATCGAATTTATAGCTGGATTGGTAGCAAAATTCCTAATTCAAGTGCATATGTTCCAAATTCGCAAGGCGATATTGGCAATGCTAACCTTATGGTTTCCAGGGTAGGTTTTCAGGTTAAGGTAAAAAAGCATTTTTTGATAAGCAACGAAATGTCATACATTTATCGAAAGAGCTATTATAAGTATTACGAACAGAAGACAGTTAAACACATTGTTCAGGAAAATAAAATCAGTATCGGTTATGTATTTTGAGCCAAAACATTAATGCCGGTTATGTTGATTGTCTAAGTAAGGCGCTGATTATCATTGAATAGTTGGCCGCGCATCCCATTTTATCTATTTTATACATAGGGTCAAAAGAATTGAAAAGCACAAGTATTTGTGCTTTTTTTACACCTTCTTAGGGCCTGTTTCTCTCATTCCTCCTTTTTTACAATCATTAAAAAATCAAACTGCGAATAATTTATGCCATATTCTATATGATTAAGCTATTGTTTTACGATTTACTTCGTTTATCTTCGTTTATATTTGCAAACGAAAATACTCAAAAGTAAAACAAATGTCAGTGAGCAACGAAGATATAATCAGAAATCTTAGATTAAGCGCAGAAGAAATCAGAAAACGTGTTGTTGAAATCATATATTCCGCTAAAGGTGGTCACATCGGTGGTTCTTTATCATCGGTAGAAATAGAAACAGCTCTCTATTTTTACGTCATGAATATCGACCCCTCAAAACCCGGAAATGCAGAACGCGACCGTTTTATCCTCAGCAAAGGTCACAGTGTGGAAACACTTTATGCTACACTTGCTGCCAGAGGCTTTATCGAACAGAGTTTGCTCGATACCTACGGGCAATTCAATTCAAAACTGGCCGGGCATCCTACCAGGAAAACTCCAGGAGTAGAGCTTAACAGTGGTGCACTTGGTCATGGCTTATCGGTAGGTGTAGGTTTGGCTATCGGTGCAAAGATGTCGGACAAAGCTTTCAGAACTTTTGTGCTGATGGGCGATGGCGAACAGGGCGAAGGATCAATTTACGAAGCTGCCATGTCGGCCAGTCATTATAAGTTGGGAAATCTGGTAGCAGTGATTGATAGAAACACATTACAAATAAGTGGAAAAACAGAAACTGTCATGGCGTTGGAGCCAATGCGCGAACGGTGGGAGGCTTTTGGCTGGGAGGTTTTTGATGTAAAAGGGAACGACATGGAAGATATCGTACGAACTTTCGACTCGTTTGATTATGCCAGCGAAAAACCGAAGTTAATCATTTCGCATACTACCAAGGGCAATGGTATTTCATTTATGGAGAACGGCGCCAAATGGCATCACGGTGTCCCTAATGAGCAACAATATAAAACAGCTATTGAAGAAATAGATGAAAGAATAGAAAAGATGAAAGCTGGTTGCTGATATTTTTTTTGTTACCTGCCTTTTGTTTAACTACGGAGGGTATCTGAGCTAATGATTTTAAAGAACAATATTCAATAAATTTAAGAAAAGTCTTTGATTTCTCCTTTGGGAAGTTTAAAGAGCAGGGTCGGACTTTATGATAAATACAATTCCTTGCCGTAAAATGTTCACCGATACTTTGGTGGAGTTGGCTAAAAAAGATAAAGAGATAGTGGCGGTTACTACCGATGCACGTGGTTCGGTAACGCTCGACCGCTTTGCAGATGAATTGCCTGAACAGTTTGTAGAATTAGGTATAGCTGAGCAAAATGCTGTGGGTGTAGCAGCCGGGTTGGTTTCGGCGGGCAAAAAGGCTTTTGTGTGCGGACCTGCCTGTTTTTATGTAGCACGCAGTCTGGAGCAGGTCAAAGTGGATGTGGCTTATTCGGCCAATCCGGTGAAAATTTTAGGGGTAAGCGGCGGAGTAAGTTATGGCGCTCTGGGATTTTCGCATCACAGTTTGCACGATATAGCCGTATTGCGAACTTTCCCCGGCATGCATGTAGTATTGCCCTGCGATATTTATCAAACCAAAAAGTTGGTTGAAGCGCTGGTAGATTATCCTTATCCGGTATATATCAGGGTTGGACGAAATGCAGTACCGAATGTGTACGAAAACGAAAATCCAGAGTACAAAATAGGGAAAGCCAACGTATTATCCGATGGCGATGATTTGACCATTATCGGCACTGGCGAGACGGTTTATCATTGCTTGCAGGCGGGTAAAAAACTGAGCGGGCAGGGCATTAAAGTCCGTGTAATTGATATGCACACGCTTAAGCCCTTTGATACTGAAATTGTAGAAAAAGCAGCCCGCGAAACAGGGAAAATTATTACCGTTGAAGAGCATAGCATTTATGGCGGTTTGGGTGGAGCGGTGGCCGAAATTGTGGCTCAGACCGGCAATGCAAAATTGAAAATACTGGGCATACCTGATGAGTTTTCAATCCATGCTTCTCCTTTGGAAATATTTAAGCATTATGGTATTGACACCGAAGGAATTATTAAGGCAGCTCTTTCTTTGTTAAACCAATAAAAGAATCAGCACACTAACCCTGCCAAAAGAGAAATTTTTGGGAGATATTTAAAGTTAACCGACAAATAATTACGAAATGACTTATACTAATACAAAAGATACCGGTTCAGAAATACCTGTTCGGAGTGATGGGGCGCTCTTCACTATCGTTATCGACCAAAGTACTTCGGCTACCAAGGCTATGCTGTTCGACGAAAAAGGGCGGCTTGTGGCTCGTGTGTCCAAAGATCATCAGCAGTATTATCCACAGCCGGGCTGGGTGGAACATGACCCCGTGGAGATACTTGCAAACACATACACGGCCGTAAAAGAGTTGGTTGATAAAAATGTTTCTACAAAGGATAGTCTCGTTTCGTTAGCCATAACTAATCAGCGCGAAACGGTGGTGGTATGGGACAAACGTAGCGGACAGCCTGTTTACAATGCCGTAGTGTGGCAATGTAACCGGGGTGCCGAAATTTGCGAACAACTCATTGCTGCTGGTCACGAACCGATGGTTACTGAAAAAACAGGGCTTATTATCAATCCTTATTTCTCCGCCAGCGGTGTAAAATGGATTTTGGATAACGTAGACCATGCTCGTGAGGATGCTGCTGCCGGTCATTTATTGCTTGGAACAATGGATAGCTGGCTGATTTGGAATCTCACCGGCCGAAAAGTACACGCCACAGATTATACCAACGCATCCCGCACATTACTTTTCAATATACATTCATTAAGTTGGGATAAGGACTTACTTCAGTTATTCACAGTGCCGGCAAGCATGCTGCCGGAAGTGAAGCCCTGCGATGGATTGTACGGATATACTACCTTCGACGGACGTATACCTGAAATACCCATTGCCGGAGTGCTTGGCGACTCTCACGGAGCGTTGGCCGGACAAATGTGTTTCTCGCCTGGTATGGGAAAGGCTACTTATGGCACAGGTTCGTCCATGATGATTAATATCGGCGAAAAAGCGCTGCCAGCACCTGAAGGTTTGGTTACCTCGGTGGGTTTTGCAGCATGCGGAAAAGTATATTATGCTTTTGAAGGAAACATCCATTGTACTGGCGCAACAATTAAATGGTTGCAGGACGATCTGAAACTAATACAGTCGGCTTCCGAAACAGAAGAACTGGCCACTTCCGTGAAAAGTACCGATGGCGTTTATTTTGTGCCGGCCTTTGCCGGCCTGGGTGCGCCGTGGTGGGATAACGAGGCCAAAGCGCTGATTTGTGGTATGAACCGCGGAACCAACAAAGCACATATTGTGCGTGCAGCTCTTGAATCTATTGCCTATCAGGTAAAAGATTTGATGGATCTGATACACTCATCAGGAGTTGAGTTAAGCGAATTGCGCGTAGATGGAGGCCCCGTAAAAAATAATTTCCTGATGCAATTTCAGGCAGATATGCTTCAGGCCAGAATCAACCGGAGTCCTGTTCAGGAGGCTTCGGCTTTAGGGGCTTTTCTGATGGGTGGCTTTGCTCTGAATGCATGGAATGACTTATCCGAAGCTGAAAAACTACGTTCGACCAACGACTATATTGTACCCGAAATGGATGTGGAAAAAGTAAAACACTTGCATACAGAATGGCAAAAAGCAGTGAAAAGAACGCTTATGAAATAAAAATAAAAAAATCTGGCGAAACTCCTGTAAGATACAGGAAGTCAGGGATAAAAAGATAAAAAAAATAATTAAACTAATACTAAAACAAAAATGGCTTACAAACAACAACTTACTTTCGGTGTAATTATTGGCACCAGAGCGTACTTCAATTCAGCATTAGCTGCTGATGTGCGGGCAACAGTATTGAAAGAAATTAAAGCTCAGGGACACGATTATGTAATTTTAGACGAATCGGAAACACCTACAGGCAGTATCGAAACTTATGACGATGCAAAAAAATGTGCCGCCGTTTTCCGTGCCAATCGCGATAAAATTGATGGAATCATCGTATCGCTGCCCAACTTTGGTTATGAGGTAGGTATTGTAAATTCTATCAGTTTATCAGAACTCAACGTACCGGTTTTGGTTCAGGCCTGCGACGACGAGAATGATAAAGTATCGCTGGATAAACGCCGCGATGCCTTTTGTGGCAAGCTCTCGGTGTGCAATAATCTTTATCAATTTAATATCCCATTTACAGATACCTCGCTTCACACGTATTCTATCCACAGTGAAGATTTCAAGAAAGATTTAGATAAGTTTGCCCGTGTATGTCGTGTGGTAAACAGCTTACGCAAAGCCCGTATCGGTCAGATTGGTTGTCGCCCTATTGGTTTTCAGACTTGCCGTGCCAGCGAAAAACTATTACAGGCCAGCGGAATTACCGTAATACCGGTCGATTTATCAGAAATCCTGTCGGCAGCCAATAAAATGGATAAAGAATCGGCAGTTATAAAATCGCGTATAGACCAAATGAAAGCTTATGCCAGTGTACCTAAAGCACTCGAAGAAAAACTGCTCCTTCAGGCACAATTTGGTCAGGCAGTGGATGAGTGGATTCTCGAAAACGACATTGATGCCACAGCTATACAGTGTTGGGATTCATTGGAAAAAAATTATGGCTGCGCTACTTGTTTGAATATGAGTATGATGAGCGACCGCATGTTCCCCAGTGCCTGTGAGTCGGATATAGCCGGCGCTGTATCCATGTACGCACTTATGCAGGCATCAGGAGTTCCTGCTGTACTGGCCGACTGGAACAATAACTTTGCCGAAAACCGCAATAAATGCGTATGTACCCACTGTGGCAATTTTGCTAAAGGATTTACTCAAGCTCCTATGGAAGTGAGTTCATTGGGAGTTCTGGGCAATGTATTGGGAAGGGTAAACACTGTTGGAGCCGTTATCAGCAAGGTATCCGAAGGCGATTTCACTTACTTCCGCATTTCTACCGACGACAGCCGGGGTTATATAAAATCCTATCTCGGCGAAGGAAAAATTACCAATGATCCTTACGGCATGGATGGATGTATTGCTGTGACTGAGGTAAACGACCTTCAGAAACTGATGAAATATATGTGCAAAAACGGTTTCGAACATCATGTGGCATTAACCCGTGGTAATGTAGCCGAAGTTTTGCATGAAGCTATTGATTCTTATCTCCATTGGGATTTGTATCATCACCAATAAATAAATATCACTTCTTCTTCCTTTTTCAGAAGGAAGAAGAAGGATAAAGAACCGAAAAATCACCAAAAATCATCACATTCGCTCAAGTCTTCATTCTGTTAAGTGCAAAATTTTGAGCGATTTAAATCTAATACATTATGATTCTGATTCACAATTTTCTTCCGGCGGTAATATTATTGCTTTTCAGTATGGTTTGCTGGGGTTCGTGGTCGAATACCCAAAAAATGACTGCCAAAACCTGGCGTTTCGAGTTATTCTATTTCGATTTCGTATGGGGGCTTCTTCTCACAGCGGTAATTGCCGCCTTTACCCTCGGTAGTTTTGGATCTGATGGTCGCAGCTTTCTCGACGATCTTGCACAGGCCGACACCACAAGTATTCTTTACGCCATGGCGGGAGGAATAGTCTGGAATTTAGGCACTTTACTCCTTGTTGCAGCCATGGCCATAGCCGGCATGGCAGTAGGTTTTCCTATCGGCGGTGGGCTTGCCTGGGTGCTGGGTATTGTTGTCAACTTCATTTTTGCAGGAGCGCAGGGCAATAATGTAACAGTATTGTTTGCCGGAGTAGCTCTGATAGTTGCAGCCATATTCTTCTGTATGCAGGCTTACAAAAAATTAGCCAGCGGACAAAAAAGCTCTACCTCCAAAGGCTTAATTATTTCCTTACTGGCCGGTCTTACCATTGCATTCTTTTACGGTTTGGTAGTAAAATCACTCGATCCGGCTTATGTCGCTGGTGGTGCCGGACATCTTACTCCATTCACAGGCGTATTCTTTTTCACCATTGGCGCTGTAGTTAGCACGCCGGTTTTCAACCTGTTTGTAATGCGTCATCCGGTTGATGGCGAAAAACTCAGTGTGAAAGATTATTTCAAAGGCGATATAAAGACTCACCTGACTGGTGTTTTAGGCGGCATTATCTGGATGTCGGGAATGGTTATCAGTTTTATGGCTATACCCAAAGCCGGCCCCACCATTTCGTATGCACTTACCAATGGAGCACCTGTAGTGGCCATGTTCTGGGGCGTATTTGTATGGAAAGAGTTTAAAGGAGCTCCTAAGGGCACCAATGCCTTACTTACAGCCATGTTTATCCTTTTTATTGCAGGGTTAATTACAATTACGATGTCGAAAATATAGATACATCTCAGGAGACTCACAGCTTTCACAAATAACAACTAATATTTAAATTTAAATTACAAATGAAAAAGAACGAGAAAAAAAGTCCACAATGTTTTTTCAGGACATGTTTGAACGATCTGGCAAGGCGTACATTTAAAAGGATGTTCATTATAATGACCCTCTTTTTAGCCACACAAAGTGTAATTGCGCAAGAAGCGGTAAGAATTAGCGGTGTTGTCAAAGACGACACTGGTGAGCCACTACCAAGCGTATCAGTTATGATAAAAGGAACTACAATTGGTACTATTACGGATTTGGATGGCAAGTATTCAATTGAAGCAAAAACAAAATCCGGTGTTTTGGTATTTACCTTCGTCGGGATGGATAAAATGGAAGTTAACTTCAATGGTTCAGGTATAAAAAATGTACAATTGCAAAGTTCAGCTTTAGCTCTTAATGAGGTTGTGGCTGTAGGTTATGGTACAATAAAGAAGCGCGACCTTACTGGATCTGTATCTACTGTTAAGAGTCAGGACATCACTATGCGTCCCGGTTCTAATGCCATGGAATCTCTTCAGGGAAGGGTAGCCGGGCTTGATATTACCCGTACATCAGGTCAGGCCGGAGCCGGAGTGAATATACAATTACGTGGCAACAGGTCAATTACTGCCAGCGGCACTCCGTTGTTCTTAATTGACGGGTTACCTGGAGATTATGCCACCCTAAACCCTAATGATATAGAATCGGTTGAAGTGTTGAAAGATGCCTCTTCAACTGCTGTTTATGGAGCTGCCGGTTCAAATGGAGTAATTATTATTACTACTAAAAAAGGTAAAGTCGGAAAATTAAGCGTCGATTTTAATGCTTTTTATGGAAATAATGGATGGTCAATTATTCCGGAAATGCGCACAGGAGAGTCTTACCTTGAAACAAAACGTGAAGCTTATAAATATGTTTGGGACGCAACTAATAGTGTCTGGACAACAACCGGAGCTATATGGCAATCGGAAGCCGATGACGAAACTATTTTCGGAACTACAAGATATGCTACTTATAAGGAAGGTAAGTTTGTAGATTGGGCAAAAGAGTTTTTGCGCAAAAGCGCGGCTACTCAGAATTACAGTTTAAGTATTTCAGGAGGAAATGAAAGAACAAAAGGGTATGTGTCATTTAATTATACAAATGAAAATGGTCAGTATTATGGCGATGACTATAAACAATACTCAACTAACATGAAAGTAGATCATAATTATAAGCAATGGCTTTCAATTGGTAGTAGCATGCAGGCTTCGTACGTAATCAGAAACAGAGCTCAGGATAAACTCGAAAATGCATTAACTACCGACCCGCTCGTTAGAACCCACAATGATGATGGAACTTTAAATACAAATCTGGGTAATAATGTGTATAATCTTCTTCTCAATTACCAACCTGGTGTATATGCAAATACCGATAATAATTTTAGAATCAATGTTAACCCATATGTAGAAATCAAACCAATGAAAGGGCTGAGCATACTGTCGCGCTTAGGTGCTGTATTTGTTTATACCAATAATTATCAGTTTGATGGAATTGGTTCGGTTAATTATACTTATGGAAATGGACAAATTGCAAAAGCGCAGGTTACTCAAAATCGTTCTTACGGATATGACTGGGAAAATATATTAACTTATAATTTTAAAGTAGCAAGAGATCATGATTTTACGCTTACAGGGGTGACTTCATGGAGTGACAAACAGAATCTATATACTGCTATGTATCAAAGCAATATTCTTAGCAACAATTTTAAATGGTATAGCTTTACAAATGATGTAAATACTACAGCTTCTTCTTCTTATAGCATGTCAAAATCTCTTGGTTTTGTGGGGCGCGTAAATTACTCATATTTAGGCAAATATCTTTTTTCTGCATCTATTCGTCATGATGGAGCCTCCGCTTTGTACGAATCAAACCAATGGGATAATTTTCCGGCTGCATCGGTGGCATGGCGAATTACGGATGAAAAATTCATGTCGTCAACAAAAGATTGGTTAGATAATCTGAAACTTCGCGTTGGATGGGGTGTTACCGGAACTGCGAAAATAGATCCATTTAGTTCTACGCAAAATCTCGAAAGTACTAATATGTCGTTGGGGGGTACCACCCAGTCTATATATCGCTATACTAAATATCTTACCAACACCAACTTAAGATGGGAGAAATCGTATAATACCAACTTTGGTATAGACGCAATGTTGTTTAACAACCGTATCGATTTATCGTTGGATTATTATACAACTAAAACCGATGGCGTTATCTATAGCGTATCCTCTCCGTCGATATATGGGACTTATTTACCCAATACAAATTATCTGACCAATATTAATATATGTAAAACCAAAAACAGTGGTTTTGAATTGGCATTAAATACGCGCAACATAGTTACAAGAGATTTTCAATGGAATTCAACGGTAACTTTTTCAACCAATAAGGAAGAAATTATAGCATTAACCGGTGCATCAAATAATTATATATCTAATGGTTCGTATACGCTTGCCATCGGTGAGCCTGTCAACTCCTTCTACAATTACAAGCTAAATGGCGTTTGGCAAATTGGACAAGAAAAAGACGCTGCAGTATTTGGAGTAAGACCCGGAGACTTGAATGTAAATGTTCCTGGTATGACTCGATTAGAAGAAGGGGTTTATGTAAAAACAGCGACTGATGGTACGCAAACATACTATTATTCAAACCTTACTGCCGCTCAAAAATATAATTCAAGTCTTACAGCTGCCACTTCAAAATATACAGTTAGTTCTAAAGACTATCAAATACTTGGTCATAATTCTCCTGATTGGTCTCTCGGATTTCAAAACGGATTTAAATACAAGAATTTTGATTTGACTATATACATGTATATGAGATGGGGACAAACGATTAGTTATAATATGATGGGATGGTATCAGCCAAACGCATATGCTACAAATGCAAGCCCTTCCAGAACTATTCCGGTAAGCTTCAATTATTGGACACCTACAAATCCATCTAATGATTTTCCTGTAATGAATTATCTTGCTACTACGTCAAATATGTTGGGTTTCACTGGATTGAGTTATGTAGATGGCTCATTCTTTAAAATCAAAAACATAACATTAGGTTATTCTTTGCCAACTACTTTAATCCAAAAGCTTTCCATTGAAAAGTTCCGGTTATATGGCACAATAACTAATCCTTTGGTAATTGCAAAAAGTCATTTATTGACGCAGTATGATCCTGAAATGAATGGATCGCTTAGTTACCCACTTACTAAACAGGTTGTTGTAGGTCTTAATATAACATTTTGATTATTAAATCACAAAATTAAAAATATGAAAACTATTAATATAAAAAGAATATTATATAAATGTGCGCTTGGATTGTCTCTGGCATTATGCGTAACATCATGTAGTTTAGATGAATATAACCCATCAGCTATATCAGCGGACAACGTTCTTTCAAGTTATAGCGGATGGAAATCATATCAATCCAATTGCTATACGGGACTTTGGGGGTCACTTATAGGATTGAATTATAATATAGTATCGGAAACCGGTACTGATTTATGGACATTTTCTTATGGCGTTCATGGCATGTTTAAAGATTTAATGGCCTATGAACAGTTTACTACAAGTAGTAATGCAGCAGGTGCTGCATGGAATTATGCTTATGGTTCGATAAAGGACTGTAATGTAACAATTCAACTATCTGAAAAATTGGTGAATGGTAACGCTTCCGACATTAAATCCTTAGTAGCAGAAACTAAACTATTGAGAGCATATTATTATTCCGTACTGGTAGCTCAATATGGCGAAGTTCCATTGATTTTAACGGATGATGGAACTCAAAACTTGACCCCGAAACGGAATAGTATCTCCGAAATTTATACTCAGATTATTTCTGACTTGAGATACGCTTTTCAGAATCTTCCGGTAACACCGATGGATAATAACCTCGCACGCGTAACCAAAAAGAGTGCCTTAGGGCTTTTGGCTCGTGTTTATGCTCAGGGTGGTGGCGAAGGTTTAAGTGAAGGTTCAAAATCTTACTGGCTACGTGCGAAAGAAGTCGCTGATTCTCTGATCAATAATCAAAGTACTTATGGTGCTGCCATGTATGACGATTTCCAAAAAGTATTCGCTGCGGCTAATAATCGTAACAACGCTGAAGTCCTGTTTACCGCTTATGGTCTCAATCCTTATGATGCATCATACGACTATTTTACAGGAAACTCCAAACCAAATTTTTATTTATACTATTATCCTAAGCTCGACGATGCCTTTGGAACATCAGATCTTTTGAAAAAGGGTGTAAATTCAAATACCTCAAATGCTTATTACGGACGTTGCAATCAGCAATTTGTAGCACCTACAAAATATCTTATAAATTGTTTTGATGCCAGGTATGATAAACGATGGGAGAATACTTTTGTTACAGCGTATGCAAACTATTCAGGTGTACAAGCTATCGCCAGTCTCGGAACGGGAGTTCCTACTCCGGGAAATATAACTTACAATAATGCAACTATTACGCTTACAGCTGCCATGTGTACTAAATATGGCATCGATGCATCCCATGTGGGTGAAAAAATTTATCCATATGCAGATGTAAACGCAGTAAATGCTTCCAAAAATGCTTCTTGGCAATATATTCCAAAAATATGGAAAAAAGGAGTTCATACCGGAGCAATTGCAGATTTGAGAGATACAACTAATGCTAATATAGTGCCCTATCCATTAGCGGCGGATGAAGATAGATTTTTTGTGTATTTAAGTAAAGATCCTCTTACTACTACTGAAAAACAGGCTCGCAGATATGTCACTGTAAACATCGACGACTTATTTGACACAGCGAACGACCCAACCGGAAGTACATATAAAACTGTAACTGCTACAAATGGGTTAACTCCAATGAGCCTTGCTAATCTGTTTCCTGCCATGATGAAGTTTAATCACAATTTTGATGGTGGATGGGTTGGCTCAAATTTCCAGTTAAAATTAGGAAACGTTATGATTATGCGTATGGCCGAAGTTTATTTAATTGCTGCGGAGGCTGCATTGCATGTTAACAGCGGCGATGGAGCTACCGCTGCCGGTTATTTGAATGTATTACGCAAACGCGCTTGTAGAAATGCAGCAGACTTTAACACAACAACCGGAATGCAGCTTACTACGGCAACTATGGATGATGTTTTTGATGAATATGCTCGGGAACTATGCGGTGAATTTAATAGATGGGCGATTCTTAAACGTAATAAAGCATTTGAAACTCGACTTCAAAAGTACAATGCAACTGCTTATGCAAATTTTGATCCTACCAAACATTATAAACGTCCAATCCCATATAGCTTCTTGAATCAAATCAACAATGCCGACGAGTTTGGAACTAACGGTTATTGATAAATAGCAATATACTTTTCGAAATGCTGCCTGTATTTTCAGGCAGCATTTTAATTAGAAATTAAACGATTATCGCTAATTTGAATCTCCTGTTTATATGCAGAACAGGGTACTCATATTATTATTCTATAGCTTTGCTAATTATAGAAGTAAAGTTTTTGTTTTTGATAAATACTTATGGTCAAATAAACTTAAAAATCTAATACATGCTCTGTATGAAAAACAAACCTTCAGTCGGATTAGTTATGAAATCACTTAGTGCCGAGTTTTTTCAGGAAATGAAAAAAGGTGCACTCGACTTTGCCACCCGCGAAAACAGTTTCGAATTGATTATTGCGGGAACATCTGCTCAAACTGAAATAGACCTTCAGATATCGCTGATGGAAAATCTTATTGCCCAAAAAGTAGATGCCATTGTATTAGTACCTATCGACTCCAAAGCGCTTGTGCCGATAACAGTGAAAGCTATCAGAGCCGGAGTAAAGGTTATAAACATCGATATACGGTTAGACGAAGCTATGCTTGCTGCCGAAGGAGTAGAACTCACTTATGTAGGGCCGGATAACAGAACTGCGTCTAAAATGGTGGGTAATGTATTGGGCAGTAAGCTTGGCAAAGGCGCTAAAGTTATTTTGATTGAGGGTTTGGCTGTAGCCGAAAACGCGAAGCAACGCAAGGCTGGATTTATGGACTCGATTCATGAAAATGGTTTAGAGCTTTTAGCCACCGAAGCAGCCGACTGGGAAACTGCCAAAGCTGAACATGTTTTCCTGAAACTATGGGCAGAATACCCGCAGGTGGAAGGGGTGCTGTGCAGCAACGATGCTATGGCTCTGGGCGTATTGCATGTGTTGGAAGAGAAAGCTATGGCTGGCCGCATTCCATTAGTGGGCTTCGATAACGATGCCTCGGTGCAGCCATATCTGAGGTCGGGTCAGATGCTGGCTACTATCGATGCTTTTGGCTCGCAAATGGCCGTACAAGGCATTCAATATGCACTGAAAGTTCTTGACGGCATGGAGAATAAAGGTAGCTATTCTACCGAATTTAAACTTGTAAGCTATATTTAAGCCGCCACGGGAGATTGGGAATTAATTACTATCTTTGCAGTCTGGAAAAAAGGTGTCGTTACAGGCAACAAAGTCGGTGCGCATCTGTATTTTTATTTTTTTTTATGTTTGAAAACTTTGCCTCGGTAGAAGAAGCTATCGAAGATATCCGTCAGGGAAAAATAGTATTGGTGTTTGATGATGTGGCACGTGAAAATGAAGGAGACTTTATTGTGGCAGCCGATTTTATAACACCGGAAATTATCAACTTCATGGCTAAATATGGTCGTGGTTTGATTTGTGTGGCAATAACCGATGAGCGCGCTCAGGAGCTTAAATTAGAGCGTATGGTGGTGCACAACACAGCCACAATGACTACGGCATTTACTGTTTCTGTTGACTTGCTTGGCAACGGATGTACTACCGGTATATCGGCCTCCGATCGTTCTAAAACGGTTAAAGCGCTGGTTGATAAAAACACAAAGCCTGAAGATTTAGGGCGTCCGGGGCATATTTTTCCACTTATAGCTCACCCTCAGGGAGTGCTTGCCCGCAAAGGGCATACCGAAGCCTCGATAGATTTGCCACTACTTGCAGGGCTTAACCCATGTGGCGTGCTGGTAGAAGTAATGAACGACGACGGAACAATGGCTCGCCTTGCCGATTTGGAAATTGTAGCTCGCGAACACAATATAAAACTAATCTCTATCAAGCAGCTTGTAAAATACCGAAAAAATTTAAAATAAAACGGAAATGCTTCAGAATCAGCGTCGGGATAAAATACTTGAACTTATACGCGAAGATGGACACGCTAAGGTAACCAATCTTAGCCGGATTTTCAAAGTAACTGAAGTTACGATACGGCAGGATTTGGAATCGATAGAAAAAGACGGTTTCATCATTCGCGAGCATGGTGGCGCTTACCTGAAAGATATTGATATGAATGTCCGGAATTTTGAACTGCAAAATAAGGACAACATGGCCGAAAAGCAACTGATTGCCCGTAAAGCTTTGGAATTTATTCAGGATGGCGATACCATTATCCTCGATTCGGGCTCAACCACCACCGAGATGGCCAAACTCATTTCCGGCTACCGTAATCTTACCATCATCACCAATGCGCTGAATATTGCCATTATACTGGGTGCGCAAACCGGTATCAACGTTGTGGTAACGGGTGGCGAGTTTAAGGCGCCTACCATATCGCTTACCGGACAGAAGGCAGCCGATTTTTTCCAGAACCTGCATGTCGACAAGTTGTTTCTGGCCACAGCCGGCATAGCGCTGAAATCGGGGCTTACGTACCCCGGAATTAGCGATATTTGTGTAAAAAGAGCTATGATTGAGTCGGCCGACGTTACTTATCTGGTGGCCGATTCTACCAAAATAGGCAAAAGTTCCTTTGCCAGCCTTGGCGCCCTCTCGCTGATTGATTACCTGATAACCGACTCGAAGATTAAACCCGACGACATAGAATGGCTCAAAAGCCATGATGTACAGTTTGTGATAGCTGAATAGAAAGAAACGGAATCACAAAACGATAGCTATGTGTGGTGGCTTCGGGGGTTTTATTCCTTTTGCTCAAATTCAAACGATATTTTATTCCCTTGCCCCGAAACTAAAGCATTTAATTTATTCCCGCTTTTCCAATATTGTATTAACTGAGGAAAATCTAAACTGTCGTTTTTGCATTCAAATTCAGTATCTTTTATCTTTGCCATTTCAAAGGGTATAAATTCTGTATTTTCGCCAACTTTTACCAAAAAACTCCATTTCCCATTGGCGTTCGATATTTTCATTATCTCTTTACTTACAGTATCATTGTTCTGTAAAGTAAAACCAACTCCAATATATTCTGTGGTGCTTATTTTATGCCAATTTTCAAAAGTTTCCTTTCCTTTTACATCATTGGTTCGTTTCCATTCTCCCAGCAGCCAGTCAAAATTTTCAGCATCGGCGGCTGTTGTTTGTACGCTGTTTTTTGGTTTCGTAGTACACATGGCCAATAACAAAACACTAAGTGATATGACGATAAGTTTCAATGCTTGTTTCATATTTTTAAAATTTTTTAAATTCGTTTTCTAATAAGTATTCTTTTCTGATTTTCTGATCAAGTTTATTCACCACCGACATAAACAAATCGTCGGCTTCTCTGGGCTTTATATCTTTTAGTAACTTAGCCTTAATCAAAGAGAAATAAACGTGTTCGTTTGGAAGTTCATCCTCAATTTCCGATAGGATTTTCAACGCCTCTTCAGTTCTGTCAATTTTGCTTAAGCAAAAGCAGTAGTTCAATTTTACAATAGGCGATTGCGAAACTGTTTGCATTATTTCGTATAGTTTTACAATGTCTTTCCAATCATTTGAGGTAAATTGCTCTATCAGTATGTACTTGCTAATAATCAGAGCTTCGAGATAAAATTTACTAATACTTGCTGGTTTTTTCAGATAGTTGAACCCTAAACTGATTAGTTCTTTGTCCCACTTTTCACGATTTTGTTTAAAGAATGGAATCAGTTTTCCTTCATCAATTTTTGCCGGAAGCCTTGCAATATGAAAGCAGAATAAGGCCAGTAAGTTACTGGTCGTATCGTATCGATATTGCTGAAACAGAAGCTTTGTTAGCGAAAATGCATCTAAACACAAATCTTCATTTACAATATTTTCCGTTTGTTCATTAAAAGAATCAAAACCAATATTGAAAACCGCGTACAAGATTTCTTCAACAATAGTAACTGCTTGTGGATTAACGGATATGGAATTTATTTCCTTCGTTTTGTTGTTAAATTCGAGCTGAATGCTTTTTAGTGTTCGGCTTATACTTTTGTAAATGGCATCCTGGCTGAGCAATGTGCTGTCGTGTATTTCGGCTATATTTAAACCAAAAATATTTTTAAGAATAAACAATATTTTTGCTTGTATAGAAACATTTTTCAACGACGCAATAAAAACTATCGTTTGAAGCCGTAAATCTTTATCATTTTTTATGTCAGCTTCTTCATCAACACTTTCTAATGTGCCGAAATTATTTTGTTTTTGCCTGATTTTAATTTGATTCAACACATCGTTACGAGCCACTACGAAAAGCCAGTTTTCCAGATGATCAGGCTTGCCGTATTGCGTTCTTATTTTGAGGAATTTCAAAAAAGAATTTTGTATGGCATCCTCAATTTCGGCAACATAATTTGCCCCAAATTGATTTAATAACCCCGAAAACAGCTTCCCGTAAATAGCTCTGTAGTTTATTTCTTTCTGGTGAGAAAAATCATTGCCCATAATCATCCATTTCCATGATAGGGCGAATTTCTGTTGTTCCACCATAATGATGTGTGGGACATTCTTTAGCTAATTCCACTATTGTTTGTAAATCAGTAGCTTGCAACAGATAATATCCTCCAATAATCTCTTTCGATTCTAAAAAGGGTCCATCTTTAATCACGCAGTCTTTACCTGTAATTAAAACACCTTTTGGTTTCAATCCATCTCCTGAGATTAAATGTCCGTCTGCGGCTAATTTATTAGCCCAATTCATATGAGCATTAGCGAGTTCCTGCATTTCTTTGGGCGAGAGAGCGCTCATTTTTTGAATGTCTTCGTGAAGTAGTAATAAAAATTGTTTCATTGTGAATTATTTTAGAATTTATTTAAAGACATTTTCCCGGTTCTCTTTTGGACATTTTCTTCCTTTTTTTCTAAATAATTTTCAAACCTAAAGGAGAAAAATGTTCTATTATGATTTATTAAACATCTAAGGTAATGATTAGTTTAGTAATTCCATAAGCTTTTCTTATTACTTGTGAATTAAGTATTTTGTAACAGATAGCTAAGTACATGAAAAAAAAGAATAGAAACGCGGATATAGCGGATTTGGCTGATATACACTGATTTATTGTAGTAGTAAAACGGATTTTAATTCTGATTTTACTGCTTATCCCTTCGGTCAAGCTATAAGATTTTAACCACAATATACACATTAGAATAATGATTTGTTGATCAAGATTTTACAATTTCATTAGATTAAATGCCAATAGGCATTTGCCCTATTGTGCTCGATATTATATATTTTCATATTAGTTTTCTTTCTATTGTGCCTATTGTGGTTTAATAGATTTATACCCTGATAGTAGGGACACAAAAGTTTAGAAACGAATATGTATATAACCTGACTAATGTGGATAAGCAATCTGATTTATTTACTACGTAAATGGTGGATTAGTTTTCGCAGCTGAAAATCAGTCGACTTCACTTGTGAAGTCAAAATCTGTAATGTAATCCGTATTATGAAAACTTTTGAGTTTACAGCGAAAATCTGTTTTATCCGCTATATCCGCGTTTCTATTCACATGAATCACTATTCACATCCATTAATTATAGGCAAAATAGAATTTTTGTCATGTACTAAAAACATATAGCTACTATCTTAAACATCTTTACCTGCCATACCACCACATAGCTACGGCCGCAAAAATGCATAATTCAACACAAAAAAAGCTGTACCAAAAATTATTATTCTTGATACAGCTCTGTGTGTGTTGTTGTAAACCAGTGGCTTACAGCAGTCCCTGAACTTTGGCAACTAATGCTGCTTTAGGGGCGGCTCCTACCTGCTTGTCAACCAACTGTCCGTCTTTGAAAAACAAAATAGTAGGTATATTCCGAATGCCAAATTCATTAGGCGTGTCTACGTTTTCGTCCACATCCATTTTACCAATAATTACCTGACCATCATATTCTTTGGCCAGTTCTTCCACAATGGGTCCTACCATGCGGCAAGGTCCACACCACTCTGCCCAGAAATCTACTACTACGGGTTTACCACTGTTAATTGCTTCTTTGATGTTTGCATCTGTAAATTCTAATGCCATAACTTTATAATTTTGTATAGTTAATAATTTTTTAATTGCCTTTATTCTTTTTGTTTAGCAAGGGACTCTATTAAAACTTTGTGTTATTCCCTTTCCATCTCATTATTATTTATAAATCAAATATTGAAACGGTTTTGTTTCCATAATGTTTTATCGACAAAGTTTTATCTCTATATCGAGATTTTCTATCGGTCGCAGTTTTCGTTGTTGTTCAGCAGCTTTTGGTGGCTGTGGGCGCCTATCCGTTTACCTGAAACTCAAGCTTGCCGGCATCGCGTGCACGCTTCAGCTTACGGTACACCTCACTGTTTACGCTCATTCTGTGTTGGCGCGAAAACAGTTTTACCGAGTTGGGCGAATTTTCATCTACTATATTCAGATAAAGATTTACGCTACCTTTGTTTTTTATCACCATATCGGTAAGTTCAGTGGTGAGCTCATCGTCAATTTGTTGCAGCGGTACGGTTAGCGTAAGCGTATCAATCAGTTTGTCTTTAATTTCTCTGAACACATCAATTTTCTGAATTTTCAGCTCCAGTTCTTTAGGCATATTCGGATCCGAAGGCTTTTTAAACTTCCAGTCGGCACCTTTTTCCTGTACTATGGCATTGATAAACAAATATAAATCCTTAATCATATATTTGCCAAATTCGATATAATTATTTCCGAAAAGCGCAAATTCAAAAGCTCCGTTGTAATCTTCGAGTGTAAAAATGCCGTACGGGTTACCTGCTTTGGATGTTCCATGTCTGAATCCCGTCACCATACCACCTATTCGCAGGGGCTTTCCCTGTAGCGATTCCAAATCTTTCAAGTCGGTGGTGGTGGCATTGCATATGTGGTTTATCTCCAGTTCAAATTCGTCCAGCGGATGTGCCGACAGGTACATACCTATCAGTTCGCGCTCTTTGTTGAGTTTTTCAAGAGGCGACCACTCCGGGGCGAATGGTATTTCGGGCTTGGCTATTTCTATGGCATCAGCGTCGCCAAACAGGGAGTTTTGTGTCATTGCAGCGTCGGTTTGGTATTTATTCCCGTATCTGATAATAGATTCGAGCACCAATTCGCCTTTGGCGTTTTCAACAAAAAACTGCTCCCGACGTATATCGCCCATACAATCGAAAGCGCCACAAAGGGCAAGACTTTCTATGGTTTTTTTGTTGTAGGCGGTTACGCTTACACGTTCCACAAAATCCAGAACACTCAAAAACCGTCCATTCTTTTTGCGTTCTTCCATAATGGCCATTACAGCGCCTTCGCCTACACCTTTTACGCCACCCAAACCAAAACGTATATTTCCGTCTTTGTTTACCATAAAGTTCAGGTCGCTCTCGTTTACATCAGGGCCCAGTACATTCATGCCGAGAGTTTTACACTCGTCCATAAATTTACCAACTTCCGAAATATCGTCCTTATTGCGCGTTAAGTTGGCAGCCATAAATTCGGCCGTGTAATGCGCTTTCAGATATGCCGTTTGGTAGGCTATCCACGAGTAGCACGTAGCATGCGATTTATTGAAAGCATACTTCGCAAACTCAGCCCAGTCGGCCCATATCTGTTCAATTTTTTCTTTGGGTCCGTAGCCGTTTTTCTGGCATCCTTCCAGAAATTTCACTTTCAGGGCTTCCATCTTGTCAACCAGCTTTTTCCCCATGGCCTTACGCAATTCGTCGGACTGCCCACGCGTGAAGCCGGCCAGGTCGCGACTCAGGAGCATGACCTGTTCCTGATACACCGTAATTCCGTAGGTGTCTTTCAAGCGTTTTTCCATCACCGGAAACGGATATTCAATCTGTTCGCGGCCGTGCTTACGGTTGATAAACTGCGGGATATACTGCATAGGACCCGGTCGGTACAGGGCATTCATGGCTATCAGGTCTTCAAACTGGGTAGGTTGCAGCGCCGTAAGGTGTTTTTGCATCCCGGCCGACTCAAACTGGAACGTCCCCACTGTAAGCCCTTTGCTAAACAGCTCGTAGGTTTTGGCATCATCAATGGGGATAGAGTCGATATCAAGGTCAATACCTCTCGATTTTTTGATATTATTTAAAGCCTCTTTAATAATCGACAGCGTTTTCAGTCCCAGGAAGTCCATCTTAATCAGTCCGATTTCTTCAATTACCGAACCTTCATATTGGGTTACCAGTACCTCTTCGCTCGTTTCCTTATCCACGGCCGTACTCAGCGGCACCAGGTTGGTCAGGTCGTCGGCCCCGATAATTACCCCACAGGCATGCACACCTGTTTGACGCACTGTGCCCTCAAGCATCTCGGCATAACGCAGGGTGCTGGCTAAGTTCTGGTCCGACGAGTTTCGTGCCTGTTGCAGTTCAGGTACATATTTCAAGCAGTTCGATATGTTGACCTTGGGCGCCTTGCCATCAGCACCTTCCGGAAACTTATCCGGTATCAGTTTTGTGAGGCGGTCGGCTTCCGATAGCGGTAAGCGTTGTACCCGGGCTACGTCTTTTATCGACGATTTGGTGGCCATGGTACCGTAAGTAATAATATGCGCCACACGTTCCTTACCATATTTCTCGGTTACCCAGCGCAGCACTTGTCCGCGCCCGTCGTCGTCAAAGTCTATATCAATATCGGGCATCGATATACGGTCGGGGTTCAGGAAGCGCTCAAACAGCAGGTCGTATTTCAGAGGGTCAATATCAGTAATGCGCAGGCAGTAAGCCACCACCGACCCTGCCGCCGACCCACGTCCCGGTCCCACCGACACTCCCATGCCGCGCGCTGCACTTATAAAGTCCTGCACAATAAGGAAGTACCCCGGAAAACCCATTGTCTTCATTACATTCAGCTCAAAGTCAATGCGCTCTTTCTGCTCGTCGCTCAGGTTTTCGCCATAGCGCTGAGCGGCACCCTCATAAGCCAGCATTGTCAGGTAGTCCGCTTCCAGCTTTACGCGCACTACTTTCTCGTATCCGCCCAGCCGGTCGTATCCATCGCCAAATTCCTGACGCAGCATTTCTTCCGTAAATTTCTGGCGATAAGCCTCCTCAGTACCAAACTCCTCCGGTATGGGAAACACCGGCATCATAGGTGCCGAGTCGATGTCAAAAAACTCCACTTTATTGGCAATCTCCACCGAGTTTTCGAGCGCTTCGGGCACATCGGCAAAAATCTGCAACATCTGTTCCGGCGTTTTCAGATACTCCTGTTTGGTATATCGCATACGCGTAGGGTCGTCCAGGTCTTTGCCCGTGCTCAGGCATATCAGTCGCTCGTGCGCCTCGCCGTGTTCCTCTTCCACAAAATGCACATCGTTGGTAGCCAGTAGTTTGGTGTTTGTTTTTCGGGCAATGCGTATCAGCTCAGCATTTTGTCGTTGCTGTTTTTCGTAACACTCGTAGTCCGCATTGGGCTTGTCCGTTTTATGGCGTTGCAGTTCTATATAAAAGTCGTCGCCAAACACCCGTTTATACCACATCACCGCATTTTCGGCACCTTCCAGGTCGCCTTTTTCCACATATTTATGTATTTCGCCACCCAGGCAGGCCGACGAAGCAATAATCCCCTCGCTGTACTTCTCCAGTATTTCATGGTCAATGCGCGGCCGGTAGTAAAAACCCTCCATCCAGCCCATCGACACCAATTTGCACAAATTCCGGTAACCCGTTTTATTTTTGGCCAGCAGCACTAAGTGGTATCCGCTGCGGTCTTCCTGCGCATCCTTGCTCTTGCGGTTGCGGCGAGCCACATAAGCCTCGCAGCCCAGTATCGGTTTAAAAAGGTGATGCTTAGCTTCCGTCAGTTGCAGCTCCAAAGCCGCTTTTTGCTCCCCGCTAAGTCCTTCAGCCTTCAGCTCCTTTTCCAGCGCTTTAATCTGGTCTTTAACCTTGCCGTTTTTCTTTTTTACGTAGTTGAAAAACTCCTTTACCCCAAACATATTACCGTGGTCGGTAAGCGCCACAGCGTTCATTCCGCTTTTCGAGGCCTTATCCACCAAGCCCTGTATCGACGACATACCGTCCAGAATAGAATAATAGGAGTGAACATGCAGATGGACAAATGAGCTCATGCTAAGTATATGGTTTTATGTAGTTTAATAATAATGATGATTCTTGTATTTGCGTTGCTAAAGATAGGAATAAATTTGTGCGGTCAAAATATTTTTCACAATAAGTTATCCACAATCACACAATTTAAAAAGCAAAAAAGCACTTCGCACTCACACAACAATCAAACCTGAAACAACCCCACTTTGTTCAACCTCACAGTCATTCAGTTATTCAATTCAATAACCCAATAACTCAATAACCTAATAACCCAATAACTTTTTTTGGGGGTGCCCCTCCTACGTCGGGTCGGGCTATCCGCTCCAAGTCCACCCGCTGCGGCATGGCCATCGCCTGCGGCTCAGGCCACACCACCGCGTGCGTCCTTTCCGCTACTATCCCTCACCCGCGCGGCGCTACGGGCATTAGCGCAATCCAGTGAATAAAAAATTAAACCTGTTTGCTCTATGAAATTTATCTACCCATTAACTGCTTTTTTATAAACATTTTTGCATATATATGCTGAAAAACATAAAAAAATAACACAAATTATTTGGCTTTTTTAAAATATATTTCGTATAATTGCAAAGTGAAAATTTAAGTACGTAAAATCAATATACAAAAAGTACAAAGTATTACTCACTTTTAGCTATATTGCCGGTTACTAATATTTTCGCACACATATATATTCACTACCCCGAATATTTACATTTTTCACTGAGCATCTGTTACAGCATACCATTGCTTTAGCGCATGCCTTCTCTTTTTTGGAATCTTCTCCTTTTAGTCAGCGGCTGGCGGAGATAGATATCCGGTATATTATATTCTCTTTATATTATTTTTTCACTTAGAACTAAAAACGCATGGGCAAATTGCGCCTTGCCGGTAATGGCTTGTAGCCATGTTGCCAGAAGTGAAAAACAGGTAGTGGGGAATTACGGAGACTGAGCTCCGGAAACTTTGCAGTATAAAATGATTTTACCGGAAAATAAAAGAAACAAACATTTTAAAAAATAATGACAATATGAATCCTAAATGCTTAGTCCTATGGTTGGCATCTGCAGTATGCCTGAGCTCTATGGCTCAAAGCCTTACCACCGAACGCAATGCTTACCGGGCAGCCGACCGCATTGTAAAGCAACAGGTAGCATATAAAGACCCCGGAAGCTCGGGTAAAGGGCTTATCTGGGACTTTAGCATGCTACAACCTATCAACGAGGAATATACGCTCGATTATTCAATCCCCGACAGCACCTACATGGATATACTCAGTGGACTGGAACATCGTACGCATTACTACTACCGGCAGCGCAACGACAGCCTGTGGGCTACAGGTTTTGAAAACTATACCACGCTGATGACCTACACCACGCCCGAACTCAGGATGCGCTTCCCGTTCAGTTACGGCGATACGCTGTACAGCACATTCGAGGGTAAGGGCGAGTATAGTCACCGACTCCGCTTGGGTGTAAAAGGCTATACCCGCATACAGGCCGATGCGGCAGGCGAACTCAAGCTGCCCGATTTTGAAACGGTAAAAAAAGCCCTGCGAGTACATACCCTGCGCTACTATACCGAAACGGGTAAAGACAGCGTAGAAATGTCGCTCGATACCTATGCCTGGTATGCCGAAGGCATTCGCTACCCGGTATTCGAAAGCATTAAAACCAAGCTGATAAAAAAACCAACCGAAACCAACGTGCAAACCAAGGATACCACCGTATTCACTACTTCGTTTTACTACCCACCTGAGAAACAAAGCGCGCAGGTAGCCACCGAAGCATTACCCGAGACGGTAGCCGAAGCACCCACAGGAGCCGAAGCGGTATTTACCGAAGCACAGCTGACTCCCAATCCGGTGATTGACAATCTGTATATAAGCTATAAGCTCACCCGGCCGGCACGCATCTGGTTTTCGGTACACAACAGCATAGGTATGCCCGTATGCCAAACCACACCAGCCAACCAGCCCGAAGGACTAAACAACGAAACCATCAGCTTAGCCAACCAAATTACCGGCGGCTATACCGTATATGTACATGTGGATGATATGTTGCTGAGAAAAGTGGTGGTGAAGAAATAAAAAATTGATGATAGCTATTTTTTAACACACAAATAGTAAACATAACATAATGAAAAAAATAAACCTTTTAATAATAAGTTCTTTTGTATCTCTACTATCATTCTCTCAAAGAGAATCTATTCAACAAGTAAGTCTAAAATCACCTGAAGTAGCTGCTTATGAAAGAGTTGGTGAAATTCCCGTGGATACATACACTGGTGTACCTAAAATTTCAATTCCAATATACACTGTCAAATGTGGCGATTTAAGTTTACCTATATCATTGGATTATCATGCTACGGCCATTAAGGTTGATCAAGAGGCAACTTGGGTGGGATTGAATTGGAATTTAATTGCAGGTGGTGTTGTTTCGACTCAAGAACCTGCATCCCGGAGTGGTAATTATATTGATGATTGGAAACACTTGTTTGAGAAATTAACCTTTTATAAATTTGAACCAGGAGATCCTGATTTAATTCAATATAACAAAATCAACGGCTCTCATGAGTTAAATATGCAAGGCTTGTCGGGAGACAATAATTTTGTATGTACTTATCCATCGGATAATGACATATCACACGAGTTATACGTACGAACTCTGAAATATGGTGAAGGGGAGTCAAAACTTTATTTTGCAAATTTTATGGGATATAGTTTTAAGATGATTTATGACAAGATATTGCAAAAGAACATCATAATTGGTAAAGACCAGAAGTTCAATGTAGACAATTTTCCGAACTTAATTATTGCACCAAATGGGGTTAAGTATTATTTCAATGAAATTGAAAACGTCATTCCACAAGATCCAGATAATATAGCTTTCATAGACAGAACTCCTTATCCACTACGCTCCGTCGCCTACTATTTAACTAAAATTGAATCCCCTAATGGGAAATCAATTTTGCTTCATTACAAAAAATATGGCACTATAATTCCAATTAGAACTATGACAGAAAATTCTTATTTCAATCATCCAGGAAACGTCGATAATTATGTGTATAGAACCTTGTCAAATGGACTTGAGATACAAAACTCATATCTATACCAAATAGAATCAGATAATTCATTAGTTCAATTTAATGTAGATTCAAGGATTGATATTAGAGGTAAAGGTAAAAAACTTGAAAATATAGAAATCTACGACAAAATAAATAATAAATTACTTAAGCGATTTGTATTTAAATACGATTACTTTCAAGGGAATACTGTTGGCGGAGAATATATCTATGATTACTATAAATGGATGTCTGTTTTCTTTAACGATCCAAGTAAATTAAACTATGTATACTATAATAATGATGAATTATATAAAAGACTACAACTTTTATCGATGAAAGAGGAAGCTATCAATGAGGATGGAACTAAAGTTTCGATGCCACCCTATGTGTTTGCATACAATTCTAATTCGTTACCAGGAAAAACATCTGCCGCTCGTGATTACTGGGGAAATTATAATGGAAAAGAAAATTCTGGTGGAATATATTATCATCGGTTTATAACCGAAAGAACCCGTACAGGTGAAGACGAAACGAATAAATTCCCTTATGGAGGTATGGATTATGCTGATAATCGGTTTAATCCATCTACGGTGGATGGATGGATGCTAAATTCTATAAAATACCCAACAGGAGGATACACATATTTCGCTTACGAACCACATCAATTTACAAATTATATCTATTTTGATACTAGTATGGATGCTAACCCTACTTTCACATCTAAATCCGTGTTGGCAACAAATATAAATGCAACTATTCCGACAGAATACACTACTCCCAAAGAATTTACTACAACCTCTGAAATGCAAGTACAACTTAACATTGATATCCAGAACCCTCTTCCATACTATTGGAAAAGTATGATGGGAGCTAACGCTCAATTATTTAAATACATCTATGTCAACACACCAAATGGCCCAGTTGAAATTATTTCAGGATATAAAGGTTGGGCACTAACTGATTCAACAGAGTTAACTGGACAAACAAATAAACATTGGTCTGAAAAAATAATGTTGCCTCCGGGCAAATATAAGTTAATGGCTTCCTTACCCAGTTCTATTTATCAAACTACGCCTTATGCATCCTTTCCAGGGAGTCGTTCAATCCAAATATCTATTAGCAAAACTAATTATAATGTATCCAATGGTTTTGGTGTGCGTATTAAAGAAATAAGTCAGACTGAAGGTGCAAATACTATTGTGAAAAATTTTAATTATATTGAAGAAGATGGGACTTCTTCCGGTATATTAATGAGTCCGATAAAATTTGCAAGAAAAAAAATGTTGATTTATCAGAATGGAGAAATACAAAGTATTAATGGCAGCAAAATTTCACCTCCAATACCCAATCTACTTAACTATTGGATTCAAAGTTCTCAGAATATGATTTCAGGAGGCGAAAATAAAGTGGGATACAACCGTGTAGAAGTGGTAAATAACGGATTAAAAAACTCATATAGATCAAATTACGGAAAAATTATAAGTAAATACTGGAACAAGAAAAACTTCACCTACGATTATTACAAGCCTCAGGAAGATCCACGTAATGGAAATCTTATTGAACAATATGTGTATAATACCAGTGGAAATCTACAAAAAGAAGTAAAAAACACTTATACAATTTTAAACAAAGAAGGACATTTTGTAAATCTTGTTGTTGAAGATATCTATTTTGGAAATGAAGTAGATTGTAATGTATTACCTGGTAATGAGTATGAGCGAGTTTGTCCTTATGCCAGAACAATAGCGTATATCTACCCATCAACTAAATACTGGATAGAATTAACGCAAAGAAATGAAAAATTATATACCACAAATGGTGAAATTGTTAATACGGTGAATTATACTTACAATCCTGCAAATTTGGCTATATCAATGGAGGAAAAGATTAGTAGTAACGTCAATGAAACTCAAAAAAAATATTTTATTTATCCTCAGGATTATTCTGTTTCCAATCAAGAATATCCATATACATTAATTAATAAGAACATAATCAATATTCCCATAGAGGTCGTCAGTAGTTTGAAAAATCAAAGTGGAGAGTTTATTACAAATGGTATCATAAATAATTACGATAGCAATGGGAATATGGTTGAAAATAAACGATTAGATATTATTGATAAGCTTCCGATAGCTAATTTTAGATTTTCTAATAAAAGTGGGAACGGTATTCTTGGTTCAGATGCAACAACTAATTATTCTCCATTCTCAAATTATATAACAAAAGCAACTTGTCAATACACAGCAAAAGGAAACCCTGTTTATATAAAGGAGAAGGATGCAAATAGTACAGTTTATTTATGGGGATATAATTCTCAATATCCGATTGCCGAGATTAAAAATGCTAATTATGACGATGTAGAAAATCAGGTGGAAAGAATTTTTTCAGTAGCAAATACAGAGACTTTATCAGAGTTATCAGTTCCAGATGAATTAAAACTAAGAGACGGTAGCTTGCAAAGAGCTTTACCTAACGCTTTTGTCACGACTTATACTTATAAACCACTTATAGGTATAGCTACTGTCACTGATCCACGGGAAGTAACCTCTTTTTATGAATACGATGTATTTGGAGACTTAAAATTAGTTAGAGATAAAAGTGATAATATCTTAAGTGAGTATAAATATAGATACTCAAACGGACAAACTGATAACCCAAATATTGATGCTACGTTGCTATTAGATAAAGCAAGTTATCTTCAAGGAATGGGTGGTATTGCTACGTTGTTAGATATTTCTGGAGGATCTGGAATATATAGTTATGACTGGTATTTAAAAAACAGTTCAGGTACAATAATATCAAGTAAGACAAATACTACATCTACAACATTTGGTTTTACAAGTACCGAGATAGGAGAATTAACAATAATATGTGTAATAACTGATAAAAACGCTGGTATTATTAAAAATATTTCAATAAATACACTTTGTTCAAATAGTTATTCTTGCGCGCTAAATATGCAATCAGGTTTTCGTAAGTTCACAAATAATGTTTCCTGCAACAATACAACAACTACAATTAACGTAGGTGTTGTCACTTCGAATGCCATTAGTCCAAATACATCATATTTATTAGCAACACTTTGCCCTGAATGTAGTCCTTCTGTAACTCGAACGCTATCATACAGCTCTGGAAGTACTCGTACATGGAGTATAAAAATTGAACCTAATGGAAATATATTCTTAAATTTATTACTAGGTTCACAACCACTTCCATCTGATAGTAGTATAAATTTTGGACCTTTGACTTTTAATAAGTAAATTTAATCATTAATATGAGAACACAGAAAATTATTCAGTTATCAATAATGACGATTAGTTTATTCTCTTTTTCTTTAAGAGCTCAAAACTATATAATTAGTACATATCCAATAAAAGCGATTACACAGTCTACAAATCTAAATAACGAAAATTCCAATTCAACCATTCAATACTTCGACGGCCTCGGCCGCCCGATACAAACAGTACAGCGTGGTATCACCCCGCTAAAGAATGACCTGCTTACCTATACCGATTACGATGGTGTGGGACGCGAATACCGACAATGGCTTCCGGCTGCAGTAAGTAGCTCTAACGGGGGTGCATTTGTTAGCCGGGCAAGTTTTATTGCGGCATCCAACACTGTATATGGCAACGATTCTGCGTTTAATAAAACCATTTACGAGCCCTCGCCACTCAATAGGGTTGATAAGCAATATGGCCCCGGACAAGCCTGGACTAATCACCCAACGGCTGTGCAATATGGATGTAACAACGGCGATGTACCCTATTTTTTTGTAAACACCCTGGACAAATTGCAACACGGAAGTAATTACGCATCAGCCACCCTTTACAAAACCACAACTACCGACGAAGACGGCAAAACAAGTACCGAATACAAAGACAAACTCGGGCGGGTGGTTATGACTGAGCAGGATCAGGGTGTAAGAACCTGTTACGTGTATAACGATTTAGGTCAACTTTGCTACGTGCTGCCTCCATTAGCCACCGATAAATTAACCGCACAGGTAGAATATGCCGATAACGATGAAACGCTGAAGCAATATGCTTACCTTTATCAATACGACGAGCGGGGCAACTGTATAGCCAAGCGTTTGCCCGGCTGCGGATGGATATATATGGTGTATGATAGAGCCGACCGATTAGTGTTAAGCCAGGATGGTAACCAGCGTAAGCGGAAAAACGGTGATGCTAAGGAATGGACCGTAACAAAATATGATGTTTTTGGACGTATCGTGTTTACCGGATTAAATTACAGAATAACCGCCGATGCTGATACTGCCGGCTGTTACAGCGGGTTAAGACAAACCTTTAAATCTGAATTAGTGCTAAGCAACTATAGAGCGAATGGTTTAGACAACTGCCTGCCCTTAACAATCAATTATTACGACAATTACAGCTTTGTTGCGGCTTTACCCTCCACCGTACAACCCTACTTAAACTATGAAGCTAATAGTGGATACGATAAAGCATACCCCACCACCGCTACCTCCAAAGAGGAGTTAATAAGCACCGGACTGCTAACCGGCACACGCACCTATCTCTTGGATGGCTCAGGAAACTATACCGTTTCGGTACTGTATTACGACCACAAAGGGCAGGTGGTACAAAGCCGCTCCACCAACCATCTGGGGGGTTACGATATGGTGTACAACACCTATAACTTCAGCGGCAAACCCACCTCTACTTACAAAACCCACAACATCAGCGGGCAGAATACGGTAACAGAGCGTTATACCTATAGTTACGATCATGCGCTGCGTCCGCTGGTTACCAATTACTATCTGAATGGTGGTAATGCCGTAACTCTGGCTTCGAATACCTACGATGAACTGGGAAGGTTGCAATCAAAAACTCTGGGAGGAGTAGATGTTACTACTTACTCTTATAATGTGAGGAGCTGGATAACCGGTATCTCGGGCAGCCGTTTTACCGAAAATCTTTACTACAATGCCAACACGGCTAATCTGCCCAACTTCACACCAGCGTACAATGGTAATATAGCAGGTATGAAATGGAATGTGCCCAATGAAAATTTGGGATATAGCCGGGCGTACAGTTTTACGTATGACGGGTTGAACCGGTTGACCGACGCAACCTATGCCGGTATCAACAGCAATGTATTAACCGGAACACTCAACAGGTATGATGAACATTTCTTGTTCGACAAAATGGGCAATACCACGAGTTTCACGCGTAATGGTTTACAATCAGGTTTGGGTGGCTATGGCACTATCGACAACCTGAGCTTTATGTATCAAGGTAATCAAAGGATAAAAACAATTGATTCGGGTACTAACGGAATATTTTATGGCAGTGAAGAGTTTGTTCAAAATTCCGAAAACAGCGGAAACAGTTGCGCTTACGATGCCAATGGTAACCGACTGTACGATAGTAACAGTAATATTTGGGGAATCAGATATAATACATTAAATTTGCCGGATGCCATGCAGTTCTATCAGGGGCATCAAACCATTTATACTTACTCAGCCGCAGGAGTCAAGTTAAGGGTGGTGGACAAAACAGCTCCGGAGGGAGTAACCTTACCCGTAACTACTCTGAATACGATATTGACGAACCCCACAGCATCTGCCACTACCACTACCGATTATGTGGGCAATATCATTTACGAGAACGGAACGTTGAAACGTATTCTAACTCCGGTTGGTTACTGGCAGGGCGGTACTTACTATTACTTCCTGAAAGACCACTTAGGCAGTAACCGTGTGGTGATATCCGGCAGTGGTACTGTGGTAGAAACCAGCAGTTATTATCCCAGCGGCATGCGTTTTGGCGAGAGTACAGTTAACGGTGGCAGCGCACAACCTTACCGCCATACAGGGCACGAAATGCAACAGATGCATGGACTAAACTGGATAGACAATCTGGCTCGCTTCCGCACGGTAAGTGATGGTGGTGGATTTACAGGGGTGGATCCGCTGGCGGAACTTATGCCCGGAATAAGTCCGTATGCATATTGCTATAATAATCCTATAAAATATATTGACCCCTTAGGTTTGGCTGGAGAGGATAATAAAGACATGTGGGGGCGAGATAGATTTGATCCTTTTACTGGTATGTATATAGCTCCTATGGATCGGCCGGGAGGTGCAACAGCCCAAGGATATGGAGATCTAAGATTCGGACATTGGGAAGGGTTATGGAAAACCCTGTATCCATATAATTATTACAAAGACAAAAAAGGAAATTTTCACTATCATTTTTATTCACAAGAAAGATTTATCGGTTCTTTATTTGTTTGGGAGCAACCGGAAATAAAGATGTATGGAATACCATTGAGTGAACAAAGTATCAAATCATTGCAAACAATTGGTATTGGCGCTAATGTTTTAGGATTAGGATCTGATATTGCCAAAAACTTTAAATTGAATCACACTATTGGAACTAATTTAAAGATTTATGCAAGTGGTTGGGCTGGAAATCAATATGTTAAAACATTTGGAATAGCTTCAAATCTTGGTTATTTTGCAATGGGTACTGGCTTGATAATAGATGTAACTTTATCAGTAAATATTGACCCTAATACGGGCAAACCTTTTCAATCATGGGCAGAAACTGGTTTAAATACATTCGTTTCATTAGGTGCACTTCGTTTAGGCCTTTGCGGAATTCCAGTTCAAATGAATTACATGCTCGCAAAACCTTATTTTAAAGCTATTCAGGAAAATCCTGATTTAGTAACATATTCGCTACATCCACATTAATTCAAATATCGACATGAAATACTTATATTATAAATTATATCAAGATTTTAAGCGAGTTAAAACCAATAATGCGCCAGCATTTACTTCAATGATTGTAATATGTGTGATGCAAGGAGTTAATCTTATAACTATGCTTTTGTTGTTTTTTCATTTTTTTAATATTAAAATTTCATTAACAGTAAGCGAAAATAAAATCTTTGCATTTATTCTTTTTTCAATCATTTTTGGAGTTAATTATTTTACATTATATAAAAATATAAACAAAATAGCTTCAAAATACAAAGAGGAATCAAAAACCAAAAGTATAATTGGATTTATATTACTCATTCTATATATCGTAGGATCATTAGGGCTTGTTTATTATGTTGGCAGTAATTACCCTCTATTCACACCTGTCCAACCGGATATATCTTCATTTAAATGAGCAAAAGTTGGCGGTGGTCAGGTAGGATTTGTAATCCTACCTTTCTGTATTATAAGGAACCAACGGTCATGACCAAAGGGAATAATTGTAATCCGCTAAATAATCCAAGATGATTATTTATCTTTTTGATACAAGAGTTTTTACAGCTGTTCTGGATTAAAAAATCCATATAATATAATATGTTGGGATTACAAATTCCTACGACGGTGCAATCTGATTATAAACCGATATGACGCCGGCGGGCGTAAGTTACTTAGCAGATACCTCACCAAAGTGGAAGAAGCGCTGCTGCCGGTATTAATTCCCAAAAAAACCCTCGAAAAACCATCCAGAATTATTGGCGAAGATTTTGAAACGATAGATGATGGTCTGGGTGTTCCGGATAAAATTATAACATTAGATATAAAAACATTTGAAGGATACGAAACGAATTATGCCGAAAATTTTGAATACGAATCAACGGTCAATATTTATACCGACAGAACAGAAACAACAACCCAAACATTAACCCGCTTACACACTCCCGAGGGCTATATTACAACGGTAAGCAGCCCGCAGTACCACTACTACCGCCGCGACCATCTGGGTAATAACCGCGAAGTATGGCTGGCCAACACCAACACCACCCTACAACGCACGCAGTATTACCCCAGTGGACTACCGTGGGCTGAGAGTGTGGGAGCTTCGGCACAAAACCGCAAGTACAACGGTAAAGAGTTTGTGGAAATGCATGGGTATGATACTTATGATATTGTCTGGAGGCAATACTATCCAGCTATCATGAGGTTTCAGACGCCTGATCCGGAGGTGGAAGAGTTTTATAATATTAGCCCCTATTCTATGTGTGGAAACAACATGGTAATAAATGTTGATCCAGATGGGAGATGGTTAGAGACTGCTTGGGATGTATTCAGCCTTGCTACAGGTGCTGCCAGTTTTGTAAGTAATGTAAAACAAGGCAACGTTGGTGCTGCTATTTTGGATGGTGTTGGGGTGGTTGCTGATGCTGCTGCCGTTGTCATTCCTTTAGTTCCCGGAGGAGTTGGTGCTGGGATAAAAGCTGTTAGGACGGCAGATAAGGTGGTGGATGCTGTTAAGGAGGTGAAAACTGTTGAGAAAACTGTTGAGAAAACTGTAGAAACATCAAGAGCTGCGAGAAGAGAAGTTATGCGAAAAGAAAATATTCCTACAAGTCAACAACCAAAATCTCAATCAAAAAATGCTTCTGGGAGAGAATATAGTTATGAAGTATCAAAAAAAGGAGGAGGAACAGAAAAGAAATCTGTACAACAACAAACAAAAGACAGAAGCCATAAGGGAAAACCTCATTGGGAAGCGGGAAATGTTAAAACAGATGAAAGCGGAAATGTCCGTATGAATAATTATAATAGACCAAAATTGGATAATCAGAAATCTAAGGTTAACTATACAAAATAATGATATATGGAAACATATGAACAAAAAAAAAGAAGATTATTTGGGAAACTGAATTACTTAAGTCAGTACTTGAATGAATTGAATCGACTTGTAAAAAATACAAATATCCAGAATCATTTAATTTCCTTGATTGAAACAGATAATATCCAGTTTTTAGATGAAACAAAATGGATAAAACTAACAATGCCATTTCCCATAAAGAGACAGTATTTATGTGAAATTATTCCGATTTTTGAACAAAATTCTGATACTGGATTTTATCTTATTACTGAATTTTCGAAAGATTGCGGTGCATTGTTTATAGAAAGTTTAGTTAACTTCAATTCTGATTTTGAGTTTAAAGATGAACATTCTGGTCTTATAATAATAATTGATAAAGATATTAGTAAAAAGTTACTATTAGATTTTTATGAGTCAAATGATGGTAATTTAATAATTGAAGTTGAAATTTATGGGAGTATTTGTGAGTCAATTTTAAACCGAATATCAATAACATTACAAAGAAAAAATGATGTACTAATAGAAACAAATTTTTTGTTGAATTAGTGTGTGGTAATGTATCAGATGTATTGATAAGCAAATAAGGTATTGATTATCAATAGAACAAAGTGATTATAGATAATAGAAGTAGGCATTTTCATCCATAGCAAAACCATCCGAAATTATTGGCGACGATTTTAAAACGATAGATGAAGATTTGGGTGTTCCGGATAAAATTATAACATTAGATATAAAAACATTTGAAGGATACGAAACGAATTATGCCGAAAATTTTGAATACGAATCAACGGTCAATATTTATACCGACAGAACAGAAACAACGACCCAAACATTAACCCGCTTACACACTCCCGAGGGCTATATTACAACGGTAAGCAGCCCGCAGTACCACTACTATCGCCGCGACCATCTGGGTAATAACCGCGAAGTATGGCTGGCCAACACCAACACCACCCTACAACGCACGCAGTATTACCCCAGTGGGCTACCGTGGGCTGAAGGGCTCGGAGCCGGAGTACAAAATAAAAAGTACAACGGTAAGGAGTTTGTGGAAATGCATGGGTGGGACGAATACGATAGTGAGGCACGCTGGATGTATCCGGCTATTATGCGTACCTCCACACTTGACCCACTGGCTGAAAAATATTACAGCATAAGTCCGTATGCGTGGTGTGGTGGGAATCCGGTGAGGATGGTGGACCCGGATGGGATGGATTGGTACTCATATCAAGAAGAATATACAGATGAAGATGGGAAGAAACAGACCCGGACAGCATATAAGTATGTGGAAGGTGAGATGTCCAAGAAAGAAATTGAAAAAGGAGGATATACTCATTTAGGTAAAACTTACGATGATAAAAAAGGAACATACTTTAGCCTTGGTGGCAGTGAAATAAAATATGATAAAGAAAATGCATTAAGTGTTTTAGCTATAAACAGAGTTAAAAGTGCTGACAACACTATTATAGCAACTATAAACGAATTTACAAGTAATGAAGGCTTTTGGGATAAATATAAAGGTGTCATTAGTACAGCTACTGATGCTGGTAATATCATTGGTGAGTTTATGAACTTATCAAAAGGATTTAAAGGTACAGTAGGGTTTCTTGGAAATTTAAATTCAGCCATACAAGGAGTGAATGACGTTGTAGATTTAACTAATGGTAATTTAAAGGGAGAAAAAATGACCGATGCTATTGTAAATATTATTTCATTTGCAGGTGCACCAGGCGCAGCTATGTCATTAACTTACAATCATGTTATTAAACCAGGAGCAAAGGGTATAACTAAATTAGAGTATTTTTTACGTAGTTATATACCTGACCTTATAATAAGAAGCAATAATGGAATGTATTAAAAAAATAATATTGATAATTCTTTTTCCAGTAAACTACATTTTCTATAAACTTTATTGTTTAATGTCGTACATTACTATTGACAGAGGTGTACCTACATCCCATCTAAAGGTTATGGGTGGACTTTTCTTAGTAAATGCGATATCTATTAATGAGTTTACAACTGGAAAATTGCCTGGTTTTATTGAAATTATAATTCCTTCTATAATCGTTTTGCCTTATGCAATTCCTTCTGTAGCTGATTACATTGTAAATTCATTTAGTAAGGAGAGTGATAAGAGTCGCATTATCGGAAATATAGTCGTATTTTTATATGTAGTTTTGTCAGTTTTACTGTTAGTATTAGCTATAAAGCAACACATGTCTTAAAAATAGGCAATATCCGGAATGTCCTTTGCTAAGCGTGGTGTGTTAGTTCAAGGTAATGTATCAGATGTGTTGACAAGTAAATAAGATTCTGATTATCAATTTTATATAATAATGACAGATAATAGAAGTAGGTGTTTTCGTCCATAGCAAAACCATCCAGAATTATTGGCGACGATTTTGAAACGATAGATGAAGATTTGGGTGTTCCGGATAAAATTATAACATTAGATATAAAGACATTTGAAGGATACGAAACGAATTATGCCGAAAATTTTGAATACGAATCAACGGTCAATATTTATACCGACAGAACAGAAACAACAACCCAAACATTAACCCGCTTACACACTCCCGAAGGCTATATTACAACGGTAAGCAGCCCGCAGTATCATTACTACCGCCGCGACCATCTGGGTAATAACCGCGAAGTATGGCTGGCCAACACCAACACCACCCTGCAACGCACGCAGTATTACCCCAGTGGGCTACCGTGGGCTGAAGGGCTCGGAGCCGGAGTACAAAATAAAAAGTACAACGGTAAGGAGTTTGTGGAAATGCATGGGTGGGACGAATACGATAGTGAGGCACGCTGGATGTATCCGGCCATTATGCGTACATCCACACTTGACCCACTGGCTGAAAAATATTACAGCATAAGTCCGTATGCGTGGTGTGGTAATAATCCGGTGAAATTTGTAGATCCTGATGGAATGGTTGTTGAAGATCCTGATGAAATATATAAAAAACAAAAAAAACAAATATCTGACAATTTAAAATCAATAAATCAGATGTTAAAGTCAGATGGATTATCTAAAGAAATGCAAGGGGCTTTAAAAAGTTTAGCAGGAGAATATGCCACAATATTAAATGAGTTTTCTTCTCTTGAAAAATCCGACCAAGTTTATAACGTGTTTAGTACGGATGAAAAGGAAGGGGGCGTAAAATATCAAAATGGAAAAGTTATGATAGGAATAGGCGACAAATCTATTGGATTAATTGGACATGAATTAAAGCATGCTTATCAGTTTGAAATTGGAGAAATTTCATTTAGGATAGATGGAAAAGGTTTTGGTTCCTTATACGATATTTCAGACGAAACGGCTGCTTACAATAGAGAACGATTATTGGCTACTGGAATCCAATTTATTCAAAGTCCTGATAAAATAGTAAATGGATACCCATTAAAAATGAATAACGATAATGTACGAAGTTTTGGACTACAAATGAATCCTCCTGCCTATCAAACATTGCCTAATGGTCCAATTAATACTAATTCGCCAGAAGGGCAGCACCTTCAAAGATCTTCATTTTTACAAGGATTTACGCGTATGCCATTAGGCATAGAGGTAAGTAGAGGTTTATTTTATTCACGAGGATTTAATAGTAAATAAATATGAAAAACTCAATTTTAATAATATGTATTTGTGTGTCGGGAATATTTAATTACATTTATTCACAAAACAGCATTTTTGGAACATTTTCATACACATTTAATGGGAAAATAACATTTTTAGAATTAAGATCAGACAACACATTTTTTTATTGTTATGGTTGCTCGTATAAAAATACTTGGGGTGATGGAAATACTTGGGGATATTGGGAAGTAAAAGACAGTTTCTTGATTTTAAATTCTACTATGCCTGAAAGAATTACAGTCTACGAAGATTATAATAAAAAATCAAAATTCTCTGTTATAAATATATTTCCGTCAAATTTTCCAAACGATATTTATTTACGATACAATATTTATATTATAACGGAGAAAAATGACACATTATCTTTTTTGAAGCGTACAGAACATATAATAAGAGTAAAAGGAAATATAAAATCATTTTGGATAGAAGACAACGATACAGGTATAAAGTCACGGCAATATTTCCTTTTATCAAAAAAATCTAATATAATATCTGTTTTATTTTACAAAGGAATTATGTTTGAAAACGAGAATTGGTTAATCGTTAACAAGGATAAGATTAGAGCAGATGGTAAGTTGTTAATCAGAACGGACAAAAACAAATAGTTAGTGTATAGTATATAATTTATACAACAAGAAATGAAATAATTGTATTATTCTACTGCTCTCTCGTTAAGCGTAGTCTGCCAGCATTTTCCTGTCCAACCGGATATATCTTCATTTAAATGAGTAAAAGTTGGCGGTGGTCAGGTAGGATTTGTAATCCTACCTTCACTTACTATAAGGAACCAACGGTCATGACCAAAGGGAATAATTGCAATCCGCTAAATAATTCAAAAATAAATATTTATATTTGTTTCGGATTAAAAATCCTGATAATATTGGAAGTTGGGATTACAATTAGCTACGCTGACCGTTGGTTCCCAACGACAGTGCGCAATTTCCGATATCCAAAGGGACGGGGGGGGTGGTTTCGGCATTATGTATTCTTTAGCGACAGGAGAAACACAAGATTTACCTCAATTTACTACAGGTTTACCTGCATTTGACAATGCATCTCAAGTAACACAGACAGGAATGACAGTTATTGAATTTTATAATCAGTGTATTAAACCATATATTAATCCAACTCCACAGTCACCTGCAAATAATTCAACCCAACAATCCGATAAAAAAAATGAGTAAAAGTAAATTAAAAACAAGTGTAACACTCTTCATTATATTTTTTTGTCTGTTTTTTATAACAGTAAAATTTGCTGGTGGATTAGGACGACACGTTTCTGGTCCAATATCAACACACGAAGCTATCAAAGAAATTCCTATAATAATTATATTCTCAATAATTATTGTATGTATATATAATATTACCACAAAAAAAAAGTAAAGAAATAACCTCCCGTCCAACCGGATCTACCTTCATTTAAATGAGTAAAAGTTGGCGGTGGTCAGGTATGATTTGTAATCCTACCTTCACTTACTATAAGGAACCAACGGTCATGACCAAAGGGAATAATTGCAATCCGCTAAATAATTCAAAAATAAATATTTACATTTGTTTCGGGTTAAAAATCCTGATAATATTGGAAGTTGCGATTACAATTAGCTACGCTGACCGTTGGTTCCCAACGACGGTGGGGATGTCCGTAGCTTCCCCTGTTCTCTGCAGCGTATAAAGTTTTTAAGTTGTTCGGCTAAGCGTCTTACCTCTCGCTGGCGCAGTTCTCCAGACCTGTGCCAAGCAGAGAAAAAGCAAAAATAAAATTAAAATAATTGTATAGAATAAATGTCACGCGTCAGGAGACCCGCGCCAGCGTACGTAGGTTGTAAAAATGCAAATGGCTCGGCGAAGCGTTTTTCGATTCGTTTCCGAAAGCCGTCACGGTACATTGTTTTTTGCTTGATTTAAAATCAATAAGCTAATGGCATTTTACAATAAAGCTCCGTCTTTTTTCGAAAAACGAATGGCAATGTTCAAAATGTCATTGGCTACTTTCATTAAGCCTTTGGCACTTATCAATAAATCCTTGGCAATGTTCAAAAAGTCTTTGGCAATGTTCAGAATGTCTTTGACTACATCAAATATATCAATGGCACTCTTGAGAATGCCTTTGGCAAAACCATAATAACCTGTGGCGACATACAAACCGGCAACTGCTAATTCAGATGCAGACAAAAAGATTCTAATGCAGACAAAATTATACCCATGAAACGAACACACGCGCTCCTCGCCTGCTTATGCCTGATGGCTTTCGCACTGGCAGCGCAGGCACAAAACAAAGAAAACCTGAAACCACGCATAGTGGTACTCACCGACATTGCCCCCAACAATATCGAGCCCGATGATATGGAATCCACCATTCGGTTACTTTCGCACGCCGACCTGTTCGAGATAGAAGCACTCATAGCCACCACCGGATGGAGCAACACCGGCGGACAGGAACGCATCGATTTAATACATGCCGCGCTTAATGCTTACGAGAAAGACCTCCCGAACCTGCAAAAGCGTTCCAACCAAAAGGCTTTTCACCAAAACGAATCGGTACAGAAGATAGGTTACTGGCCCGGCGTGGAATATCTCAGGTCGGTCACCATGTTGGGAAGCACTAAAATGGGCATGAAGTTTATCGGCGAAAACAACGACTCCGAAGGCAGCCGGAAGATTATCCAACTGGCCGACGAAAACGACAACCGTCCGATATGGATAACCGTTTGGGGCGGTGGCAACACCTTTGCACAAGCCGTATGGCGCGTACAGCACGACCGCACACCCGAACAGTTCCGCGCATTTCTCCACAAATTCCGCGTATATACCATTACCGATCAGGATCGTCCGTGGTCGCAGGGCGATACTATTGCGTACAGCAGAAGCGCGCACCAATGGTTGCGTAAGTTCGAAGACCTGAAGTTCTTTTGGGATGAATGCGCCTGGAAACATCAAAACGACACGGGAGTCAGAAACTGGGAACAATACGCCACACACATACAAAACCACGGAAATCTCGGTGCGCTTTATCCCAAGTACAAATGGGGCGTGGAAGGCGACACTCCCTCCTATCTGCATGTGATGCCCGTAGGTCTCTCCGACCCCGACGTACCCAACCAGGGCGGATGGAGCGGTTACTTTGAGTGGGGAACCGGACGCGATGGCGTTACAAAGTCGTTCTCCAACTACACAGGCAAAGCCTACGACATTGGCACCAAATATTTTGCCTACTTCTATCCGGCCATATTCAATAACTTTGCCGCGCGCATGGATTGGGCAAAGGACGGAAAAGGCAATCGCAATCCGATAGTGGTGGTGAACAAGGATAAAAGCCTTTCCGCCATTTATATCAGGTCGCAGGCCGGAAAGAAAATAACGCTCGACGCGTCCAAAACTACCGACCCCGACAAAGATCAACTCAGCTACAAGTGGTGGATATTGCCCGAAGCCGGAAATTATACAGGCGAAGTAAAAGTGGAAAACAACAATTCCGCAGTTGCCAACGTTTATTTACCAGATGACTTTACCGGAAAAACGCTGCACATTATCTGCGAAGTAACCGACAATGGCACACCCCGCCTTACCGGTTATCGCCGTATAATTATCAGCGCTGAATAACAATAAAACAAACTGCCCGACAATATGAATAAGAACGGATACCGATTAACGAAAAAAACTTCCAAACGGGGTTACGACTGGTGGTGGCATTCATTTGTAGCCACCAATGCCCGCACAGGTGAATTAAAACCTTTCTTTATCGAGTATTATGTGATAAACCCCGCGCTGTGGCAGGGCGAAATTGTTTGGGGACAGCAGAAGGAAAGCAAATTGCAAAACCGCAAACCCTGTTATGCCATGCTCAAAGCCGGAACATGGGGCGATGATAAAGTGCAATTACACAATTACTATAAAATATCCGATTTCCACGCTTCCATTGAGGAGCTCAATTGCGCCATCGGACCCAACCAGCTTACCGAAAATCATCTATCCGGGCAGGTAGCTGTTTCAGCCGAAGAAAGAGATCTTTATCCCGAACGAATGAGTGATGCAGGTACCCTGAAATGGAATTTAACCGTAGAAAAAGATGTGCATTTCGACGTGGGATACGGTAGTTCCGAACTGTTCAATACCCTGGATGCGTTTCACATGTACTGGCATGTACAGGGGATGAGATGTAAGTACAGCGGCGACATTATCTTCAACGATGAAAAATACATCGTCTATCCCGAAACTTCGTACGGCTATCAGGACAAAAACTGGGGACGGGATTACACCAATCCATGGATATGGCTCAATTGTAACAACTTCCGATCAAAAACAACAGGCGAACAGGTAGATGCCAGTTTCGATTTGGGTGGAGGATGTCCAACAGTCTTTGGTATTGCTCTTCCGCAGCGTATTCTTACAGCATTTTATTATAAAGGAGAGTTCTTCGAATTCAACTTTTCGAAGTTCTGGAAAAAATCAAAGCAGCTATTCAGTACCAACGAGGATAACCAGTATTTTTATTGGAACATAACTTCCGAAAACAGTGCTGACAAGATAGAAATAAACTTCCGATGCGCTAAAGCTTACCTGCTCCACGTCAACTACGAAAACCCCGACGGCTACAAACACCATAACCGACTCTGGAATGGCGGCCATGCCGAAGGCACACTTAAGTTCTTCCGAAAAGAACAGGGAGCATTCCGCCTGATCGATGAATTAGAAGGCAGTTTAGGCGGATGTGAATACGGAGAATATTAAGCACTGATAATATGGTTAAATAATACATCCATTCAAAAAAAACAGAAATATCCTGTTAAGAAACGGATTGAAAATCTATTTTATTTTTCCAACCAGGTCATAAACTCTGATACTTTTAGCCTACTCACAACTAAAGATTCGGGTAACTTTACATTGGTTTTGATACTTACTTTCCGGTTAAAATAGGGCTGAATTTCTTTTACGGCTTGACGGTTAATCAGTGCCTGACGGCTAATGCGAAAAAATTGTTCCGGGTCAAGGTTGTTTTCGATCTCCGACATTGGTTTAAACAGAGGGTACTTTTGTTGATCGAAAGTGTAGGCGTACAGAATTTCATTTTCGACAAAGAAAACTGCCACATCGCTTGTATTCACTGGAATAAAACTATCCCGATACTGAATGAGCAGCGATTTTCGGTATGTTTTGGAAGGAGTTAGCATACCTTTCATTAGTTCCAGCATGGCAGTTTCGGGCTTAAAACTTTTGCTTAGCGTTTCGAGTTTATCAAAAGCTGCCTGTACATCTTCTGCTTTTACAGGTTTGAGTATGTATTCGATACCATTAGTTTTAAATGCCTGAAGACTGTACTGATCATACGCTGTGCAGAAAACAACGGGACACTTTACCTGAACTTTGGCGAAAATATCGAAACTCATCCCGTCGGCCAACTGTATGTCCATAAAAATCAAATCGGGCTGTGTGGCTGTTTCCTGCAAAAAAAGCACTACGCTTTCCACGCTATCCAGCATCTCAACAATGTGTGACTGAGGTTGTAGTTCCAGAATAATATCGCGTAAGATATTGGCCGTTTGCGGCTCATCCTCAACTATAAGAATATTCATACATTTATAAGTTTAATTTTTACGCGGAATACCGACTCATCCGAAAAGACCGATAAAGCATCTTTTTCGCCCAACAATTCGTAACGTTTAATGATATTTTGAAGCCCCAGACCCGACGATTCGCCCGAAGCTGATTTGGGCTGCAAATTATTTTCAACGATTAAATACTCTGAACCCGAATTAAAAAGCTTGATATGCAAAGGCTTGTTTTCTGAAATAATGTTGTGTTTTATACAGTTTTCGAGCAATATCTGCAAGCTAAAAGTAGGCAGTCTTTTGGTAAGCAACCCGGTCATTATATCTTTTTCAACAGTCAGCTTATTACCGAAACGGGTGAAAAGCATAAAACAGTAATCGTCGATAAATTCCAATTCTTCCTGAAGCGTAACCAATTCCTTTTCCTGCTTAGTGAGCAATTGCCTGTATACTTCCGATAATTTGAGCACAAACATTTCGGACTTGTCGTTGTTGGAATGTATCATCGAACGCAGCGTAGAGAGCGAATTAAACAAAAAGTGAGGATTCACCTGTTGACGGAGCAACTCGAACTGAGCACGCAGGTTTTCCGTTTTGAGAATTTGGTTTTGCATGGATATTTCCTGCGATCTCCGGTTGGAATACAAGATGAATTGTATCAGGTAGATAAGCACTACACTAATAAATCCCCGAAAGGCAATCAGATAAAAGTTGCGACTGGTTTGCGTAAAAGTAAATTCAAAATTATTGAGCAAAAAGAGAGCTGTAAAAATAAATACAGACAGGAAAATTATATTTGCCAGCATTATAACCAACACCCTTTTATATCTGAATACATCTTTCGACAAACCTGATTTATGATATAAAACGGCATTCATTACCCAACTGCTCATTAAAAACACAAAAGTTAACGTCCAGTTACCTACTATTCGGTGCCATTCGTCAAAGTCGCGTTGCTGGCTATTGTTTATAAGATTCAATGTAGGGAGAATGGCCGAAAAAATCAGCGCCATTTTCCAGTTAAAATCTATTTTTTTTATGCTGTAAAGCAACTTATCAATAAAACCTAATGGCATTTTTAGTATAAAATTGATTGGATAATAGGATGGATATTCTATCGTTTACAACGCAAAGATAAAAATTTATTTAGTCAAACAATAACATCATTATTTATAACAACAAATAGCGAAAACAATTGAAAATAAACTTCATTCTGAATTTTTTTGTTTTTCATCGCCCAAGTTTAAATTTTATTCCTGCTCTTGCAATAAAGCCGGTTTCAGTATACACATCAACTGGTGTTAAGCCCGGTTCGCCTATATTTACTTTTAAAGTCCAAACGGAGCTTTCGGGCAATTCGTAGGTTTTCAATGTTCGTTTAAAGGCATAGCCCGCCGAGCACGACAACCACCAGTTTTTATATAATTTAAAATCGGAGTTTATAAATAAATTCCGCTCATGAATCCATAAAAAATCAAAGGATTCATTTTCCGACAAGGATGAAATTCCACCACCCGAGAGTTCCATTCCTAAATCCCACCAGGGTTTTACGTTGTGTATAACTCTGAAATTCAAAGGTACCTTTGCCGATAAAGTCCATTTTTCAGCGGGTTTCCACACAACTCCTGCTACCGGAGTGAGAATATTATTTCTGTATCTGTATGAATAAGCTATTCCCAATGAATAGGTAAAACCCGACACGCTGTAATTTGCCCTGAAAATTGTATTAAACAATATATCGTTATTTTCATTGAACGGCGAGCTGAATGATGGCATGGCCACCCACTGCAATTTCCAGCCATCACTCACCCTATATTGCCATGCCAAACGTAAACTAAAACGATCATAATAGTTTGCCGGAATATCTTCCCTGTTTTTTGTGTTGAAAAATTTATACTCGGGAGATAACAACAAACGACTACTGCCTTTCCGGACAATAGGTATGGCCAGCCGGATTGCACCCGACTCTGAAAACATTGAACTGCCACTATAAGTAGAAAAATCTACAGCCATCGCCTCGTACTTTTGGGCACATACATCGTCGGCAACCAGCCAGCTGCAAATCAGAATCGCAAAAATGAACTTCTTCATAATTATCAATGGTTTGAGATGAGACCATCGGTCATTTCTATTGTTCGGTCGGTACGTTGGGCAAAATCGTTGTCGTGCGTGACGCAAATAATGGTTTGCCCGAATTCATGCGCCAGATTGCGGAAAATATCCTGTACTACCATGGAGTTTTTACTATCCAGGTTACCGGTTGGTTCGTCGCCCATAATGATGGACGGACTGTTGATCAGCGCCCGTGCTATAGCCACGCGTTGCTGTTGCCCGCCCGAGAGTTTATTCGCACCTTTCAAGGCCTGCTCTTCCAAATCGAGCAACCGAAGACTTTCGTAGGCTTTGTGTTCAATTTCGTCGAACGTTAGTTTTCCGAGTTTTTTGGCCGGAAGCATCACGTTTTCCAGAGCACTGAACTCAGGTAGCAGATAATGAAACTGAAACACGAAACCAATGTGCTCGTTCCGAAAGATAGAAAGCTGGTTCTGGTTCTGCCCTGTAAGCATGTTGCCATTGATGGAAAGACTGCCTTCGTAATCGGTATCCATGGTGGAGAGTATGTAAAGCAGGGTAGATTTTCCTGAACCCGATTTACCCACCAGCGATAGGAATTCCCCCTTTTTTACATCGAACGAAACTCCTTTCAGTACCTGAAAAGTACTGGGATCGTGAAAATACTTCACTACATTTTTTACCTCAAGGGCATTTGTATTGTTATTCACTGTTGTCATTTATTATCCTCTTATTATAATTACGGGGTCAATTTTCGATGCTTTACGCGCCGGGAAATAACCCGCTAAAATGGTAGTCAGAATGCCAAAAATCATTGCTGCTGCAAAGTCGGCCCATTGATAATGAATGGGTAAGGTTGTAAGGCCGGCTACTTTGAAGGGAACCTGATTTACCGCCGACGAAATACTGATACCCAGAATAAGCCCCGAAAACACACCGGATAAACCAATGGCAGTAGCCTGTGTCAGAAAAATGGTAAGCACATCGCCGCCCGAAAACCCCATTGCTTTGAGAATGGCAATTTCGCGTATTTTTTCGTTGATAGTCATATTCATAATGTTGTAAATACCAAACCCGGCTACCAATAAAATAGCCAACGAAACGGCGCTGGCAATAATATTGCGCAGTTGCGAAGCTGCTACCAATTGCTGATTGGCTTCCTGCCATGTTTCCATATTGTACTTCACACTGTTTTGGGTTCTGTCCACAACGGCTGTAGTTTTGTCCCGGTCATATAGGTTAACCAGAATTCCGGTTGAGTAATTGAAGTTTTTACCTAATAATTGCTGTGCTGTGCCAATGTTGATATACGCTCTGGATTTATCAATTTCTTTTACCGAAGTTTCAATGATTCCAATTACGTTAAAGTTTTTTGAAATCCCATCGGAAGTAAGCACGTTTACATTGTCGTTGAGTTTTACGCCCAGATTATCGGCCAGAATTTTCCCGATTACCAAACCTGATTTCTGATAATTAAGGTCGTCCCATTTACCTGCTACAACTTTATCGGCCGAGCCAAACATCAGGTTTTCGTTATTGGGGTCAACGCCTGAGATTGTGCCGTTTATCTTCTTGGAGCCATTACGATAAAAAACACTGAAATTCACCTGCGAAGTAAGGTCTTTCACTTCGGGTTGTGCTCTTAAAATGGCCATCACCTGCTGCGTGTTTTTTATATCGGTTTCGGATTGAATATCTTTTTTATTGCGGATATTAAAAACAGTTCCCGACGAAAAAGCCGCCTCTACAGGGTTATAATCGTTTTTCTCGTTTTCGTTGTCGATGCGTATGTGCGAAAGATTGCTGAAAGCCAAATCGTCCTGCGCCTTGTTTACCCCGTTCATAAAACTATTCATGAAAATATACATCGACACGCCAAAGGTTACTCCTAAAATGGCAACCACTGTTTGTCCGATTTTTGAAGTTAAATGAACCGACGCAATTTGCCGGTTTACATTATTTTTTCTTTTTTGAGCCATCTTTTCTTCGTATAATTTTATCGTTTTCGGTCAAACCTGCTTTTACTTCAATCCATTCCGGAGTAGTAATACCCGTTGTAATAGCTGCTTCTTCATGGTTTTTGGCCAGCATCACTTTGTTGTCGGGCATAAGGTATTCAGCGGGAATCACCAGTGCATTTTTACTTTCGCCAATAATGATATTGGCCTGCAACTGTGTGCCGATTCTTAAGCCGGGAATATTTCCGGTAAACTCAGCTTCGGCTACAAAAGATTGCTCAGTTGCGTCAAAAGCCGGGTACACTTTGGTTATTACAGCGCCATAAGCTTTCTTTTTGCTGGTATTCAGTTCAATTTGCACTTGTTGATTCACACCGATTTTGTTTATATCGTTTTCCGAAATCAGTAATTTGGCAAGATACTTTCCCGAACCAATCTGAGCAATGGTTTCGCCACGCTTCACCAATTCGCCCGGAATTTTTGGCGAACTCAATACAATTCCCGGATATTTTGCTTTCAGGATGTATTGTTCGTTGTTGTTTTGTTGACTGATATATGTTGCCTTTGCATTTAAACTTTCAAGGTCAAGCATTTTTTTTGTGTCCGATATGCTGATTTCCAACGATTTCAAATCAGCCTTTCGGTTGATGTAGGTTAATTCCGCTTTGTCGAATTCTGCTTTCGAAACTGCTTTCGAGGCGTACAAAGTTTTATAGCGCATGTACTGAACAGAATCGTTGGATAATTGATTGCTGAGCTGAACATGCTGTTGTTGAAGCTTTTGCAAAACCAATGAAGAACTTTTGGTATTGCTTTCGGCATAAGTGTATCCGGCGGCGGCACTGGCAACCAGGGCTTCCTGCGGTTCATTCAGGATACGGAAAAGCAATTCGTTTGTATCGACAGAATCGCCTTCGGTGACATACGATTCGGAGAGTATTCCTTCGGCCTGAGCCGTAAGCAGGTAGTTTTTTTCCATGATAATACTCCCGCTGGCAAACACCACATCCACAATGTTTTTGCGCTGCGGAGTAGTTTCCTGAGTGCGGCTGCAAGATGCTAAAACTACTGTAGCAAGCAACCATAATGAAGCTATTTTATTGATATTCATGCGTTTTATTTTATTTGCTGATTGTGTATTCATTTTCGTGAATCTATGGTTGCTTTAACCGATCTGAAATCGGACAAAGCTGTTAAATATTGATTTTGTGCAGAAAGATTTGAATTGAAAATTTCTAAATAATCGCTTAAACTCAGTAAGCCCTGCTCATACTTTTGGCGTGCAAGTAGCTGATTTTCGTCTGACAGACTCATCTTCTCAAAGGAAACATTCACTACATTTATGCCCGAAAAATACTTTTTCAACAAACTATTGTTTTGCAGTTCGGCGTTTGCCACCTCTTCGCGGTAAGCTGTTTGGGCTATTCGTTTCTGAATTTTGGCCGCATCGTATTTCGATTTGTTGGCAAAGCCTGTAAAAATGGGCACTGTGACCGATACACCTACATAGTTTGATTTTCGCCAGTCGTTGGAATTGAACGAAAAATCAAATTCATTCCAATACTGATTAGCGCCAAAGTATCCCTTCAGACTAAGCTGTGGGGCAAAAGCCGACAAAGCCGCTTTCATTTCATTGGTAGCCACATTTTCCTGCTGTTTCAGAACTTCGGCTTTATTATCGCCATTTATCTGCAAACCATCCGCGCCGATAACCTTCTCTTTGGGCGCGGTTTCGGTCAGCACTATTTCGTCGTTCGCGCTTATGCCCAAAAGCATTTTAAGCTGGTTGGTAGTTTGAACTGTGTAGGCTTTTGTTTGTTGCAACTGCTGTTCCACCTGCATTTTGTTTATAATGGCCTGATTGAGATTAAGCTGATCTACCAACCCTTCGTCAAATTTTTTCCGGGTCAACTGCGCAATAGTATCGGCTGCCAGTAAGCTTTTTTCCGTAATTTTTTCGGCCTGCAATGCGGTGATTACGGCGTAATAGCTCTGCCCAACCAGTTCGCGGAGTTGCTGTTCGTAATACAAACTATTGGCCTGCGCCAGTTGAACATTGGCGGCTGCAATTCGGGACTGATACACCGAAGTCCAGTTCAATACGTTGTAACTCACATTCAACCCGGCTGTATAAGCGTACTCCTTACCGAACTTCATATATACAGTTTCGCCCGGTTTCCCAACCAATTCGCCCGGCACAGGTGTTTCGCTTATATCAATGTTGTACTGCCCGTTGAAGCCAGCTGATATTGTCGGATATAGAAAAGCATTGGCCGTTTGTTTCTGTTCGCGCGCCTGCGAAGTTCTCAGTTCTTGCATTTTGCGGCCGTAGTTATGCTCAAGTGCATATTTCTGAGCTTCTTCTATCGAGTTTATTTTCACCTGAGCCTCGCTGAAACTAAATATAAACCAGCTAAGCACAACAAAGATTATTTTCCTTTTTACTTGCATCGTGTCCATATTTTGGTATCGTTAAACAAACCTTTTTTGCCGGTAATTTCCATTTGGGTAGATGATACCACCTTAATGCTGCAATCGGCAATCATTCCACGGCGAGGGGCATAAATTTTGCCCGACTTATAGCTGTTTTTACCATCGAATTTCAGGTTGTAAATAATGGTTGTACCTATCAGGGTGTTTTTTCGCAACGCTGCATTCGGATTTTCCGAATCAAGTTTGGGTTTACCATGCTCGTCGTTGGGTTCGGCAAGCCATACAATTTTGGCAGCATAGCCAGTCGGCGCTTTGAAAAACTCAATACGAATTGTTTGTTGTTCGTTGGTCCAAATGCCATTCAGCTGATCGGCTTTGGTTTGTGCGTAAGTTGTAATAGTGAGCAACAAAGCCACTAATGCTAAGAATGTTTTTTTCATACCTTTTGCGTTTTAAATGTTTTCTTGAATTATGACGCAAAAGTAGGTCTGGAAAAAAGTCAGAAAAAGCAAAAAACAGGTGAATTGAACAAACATAAGGGTGAATTGAACAGAAAAAAAACATCAGGCATTATTAATAAAAAAACCGCATTAACCGTACAGGAAATTCTTCAATAAACGAATATATCCGGGTTAACAGGTTATCAGTTATACTAATTCTGCTGCAACTCCCCTAAAATGCTTTACTAAGCGCACATATTGTTAATGTCATTAAATTCACTTTAAATATTCTCAATAAAAATATTCTAATTTATTTATAATGAATACATTTATCGCGTTTTAAAAAAAACTTCAATCTTATGTACCGACTTGTATTTTGTTTATTTGTATTGTTTTGGGGAGGAACTACTTATGCTCAGCAAATTAGGGGCAAAGTGCTTACTTCTGGTGGTGAGCCTCTGCCTTACGCCACAGTTTATATTCGCGAGTATACTCTGGGTATTGTAACCGATGCTCAAGGGATGTTTCAAACAACCATTAAACCGGGAACATATGCCGTAGAAGTAAGTTACGTGGGCTATGTATCACAAACAAAAAACGTGACAGTGCCTCCCGAAGGAGTCTGGGTACAATTTACACTGGCCGAAAAAATTCAGAACCTGAATGAGCTTACCGTGCGCCCTGAGAAAGGCAATCCTGCAAACGAAATTATGCGACGAGCTATTGCCAAAGCACCTTACCATTTATATCAGATAGAGTCTTATAAATCAGAAAACTACCTGAAAGGGAGTGTAAAAATAGACAATATACCGGCACTCATGAAAATGATGATTAAAGACCGTAAGCTGAAATCGCTTATAGGCAAAGTGTTGGTGCTCGAATCTCAGAACAGGATAACTTTCCGTACGCCGTCGCATTACACGCAGCAGGTAGTTGCCTACAAAAGTTCTGTACCTAAAGAAATGGAGCCTAAAGGTGGTGGAGTTCGGGTAGTTACATCCAATATCTACGCCGCCCGGTACGATGATTATATATCGCCACTGTCGCCCCAGGCCTTCAGATACTATAATTTCAGGCTGGCAGATATTACTGACAATGGACAGTTTACAATCAACAAAATACAAATTACCCCCAAAATAAAGCAATCATCTTTATATACAGGGTATATTTATATTGTTGATAAGCTTTGGAGCGTTTATTCGCTGGATTTGGCTGTGACCGAAATGGGCACTACAACTCGGTATAAAGTGAACTATCAGGAAGTATTGCCAGGTGCTTTTATGCCCATAACTTACAACGTGGTTACCAACATCAATACGATGGGTGTTACGGGTCTGGCTCGTTTTTATTCTTCGGTTAAATATTCTAATATTAAACTAAATCCGGCAGTATCAAAAGTTGCAGTTACTCCTGTAGCTGTATCTTCATCGTCGGCCACTGCAACAAAGTTATTGACAAATAAACAACTTCAGGCACAAGAGACGATTGAGAAAATAGCTTCGAAAAAGAAATTGTCCGCAGCTGATGCTATCCGTTTGGCAAAACTCACCCGCCAAAGTATGGAACCCGCAGAAGTGGCTGGTGCAAAATCAAAACTCGAAGTCAGGGATTCAGCATTAGTCAAATTTCAAATTGATTCTTTAGCTTCTGATCGCGATTCAGCTTACTGGGAGTCGGTTCGTAATGTTCCCCTACTTACCGAGGAGGCCGAAAGTTTCCTTCGGAAAGACACCTTGCCACCAACCAAAACAGTAAAAACTACCGAAAACACGATAGAGATAAGTTTTGGCAATAGTGGTAAAAACAAGAAAAGCGGATGGTTTCTCGGACGTACCATTTCGCTGGGCGACTCTGCATCACTTTCGTACAACGGACTTTTAGCAGGAGTTCTTAAAGAATATAACTTTGTTGATGGGCTGTGGCTGGGACAAAAATTGGCATTGAACATAAAACTACCCAATAGATCAAACCTGAATATTGAACCTTGGGCGTACTACACCACAGCGCGCAAGAGCATCAACTGGAATACATCGTTCAGGTACAGCTATTGGCCTTTGAACAATGGACAATTATACCTGAATATAGGTAATTCAACAACAGACATACAGGGCGAAAAAGGAACTTCACGATTGCTCAATTCATTATCGTCGTTAATTGCTGCCGATAATGTAATCCGGTTTTATCAAAGCCGGATTGTGAGGGTTGAAAACAGAATTGATTTGGCTAACGGACTGTTTTTTAATATTGGAGCTGCTTACGAAAAGCGCAGGATTGCTACAAATCATACTGATTTTCATCTTTGGGGCGGTAGTCCGCAGCCCAATGCTCCCGATGCTGCATATATTGCTGCATTTCCTGAAAATACAATCACAAGCATAAGTACCCATGTTGAATATACTCCGGGCTACCGCTACCGTATCAAAAACGGGCGGAAAGAATACATTGAGTCCGATTATCCTACTTTGACGTTGGCTTACCGTTCAGCATTTAAAGTGGGTAATGATGCAGAACAAGCTTCGTACAACGTTTTGAAGTTTGGTGTGCGGCAAAAGATAAAAGTAAGTGAGTGGTCAGCACTGTCGTATCAGTTCACGGCAGGGACGTTTCTTACCAAAGACCGACTCTATGCTCCTGATTACAATTATTTCAGAACTACTCCGCTTGCTGTGTCATTCACCAGTTTGAATAACAGTTTTGCTCTGTTGCCAAACTATTCAGCCACTGTATCTGATTGGATTGAGGGTCATCTCCACCTGACTTCGGATTATTTGCTACTCAAACGCATTGGTTTTCTGCAAAAATTGCCTTTAAAAGAATCCGTTCAGTTAAACTTTTTGTACGATAATGCCATTCGCAAAGCCTATTCTGAATTGGGTTATGGCGTAGGATTTTCTGAATTATTGCGTGTAGGAGTATATGCTTCGTTCAGTGGATTTGATTTTCAGCATACCGGGGTTAAAATGAGTTTATCGCTGAAATGAATAAGCCGCACGTAGAATGATTAATCGTTTCAACTTTTAAAAGCTCCGGGTTCCGGTTGTTTGTTTCCGGGTTTTTTTTCATTCAACATTAAATCTGTATCTTTGTTATTCTTTAGTATAAAGCAAAAAGACGATATCCCGAGAAATTCCGGGGCTATGAGTTCTATGCTACAAGTATGCAAAAAAATAAAAATGAATGCATGAAAAAACTCTTCCTCATTGATGCTTACGCTATCATCTACCGGGCATATTATGCTTTTATAAGAGCACCACGTATCAACTCCAAAGGGTTGAATACTTCGGCCATTTATGGTTTTGTAAATACGCTGGAAGATGTGCTTAAGCGCGAAAAACCCACGCATATAGCCGTGGCTTTTGATCCATCAGGACCTACATTCAGACACGAGGCTTACGAGCAGTACAAGGCGCAGCGCGAAGCCACTCCTGAGGATATAAAACTGGCTGTACCGTATATCAAAAAAATTATTCAAGCCTATAATATCCCTATTCTTGAAGTAAGTGGATTCGAAGCCGACGATGTAATTGGCACCGTATCTAAAGTGGCCGAAAAAGAGGGCTTTGAGGTATATATGCTTACGCCCGACAAAGATTACGGGCAATTGGTATCCGATCATATTTTTATGTACCGGCCTAAACATACCGGTGGATTTGAGGTGATGGGACCTAAAGAAGTACGCGAAAAATATGATTTGCATAGTCACGAGCAGGTGATTGATTTACTGGGATTAATGGGCGATTCGGCCGATAATATCCCGGGATGTCCGGGAGTGGGTGAGAAAACCGCGGCCAAACTTCTGAAGGAATTTGGAAGTATCGATACCTTGTTTACCCGCACCGACGAGCTAAAAGGAGCGCTCAAAACCAAGATTGAAGATAATAAGGATCAAATTATATTCTCGCGTTTTCTGGCTACTATTAAAACAGATGTACCAATAGAATTTAACGAAAAGGCGCTCGAAATTGAACCTGTGAACGAAACGGAGCTTAAAGCATTGTTTGATGAACTGGAATTCAGAACAATGACTCAGAGCAAATTCGGAGCAAAACCGTTCAGCTCTTTGCCTCCAGATGAGCCTTCCACTACCATTCAGTTTGCCCGACCAAAATCACCAACAGGTCAAATGTCGCTTTTTGATCAGCCGGAAGAGCGTGAAAATTCTGATTCACCGAAAACGCCTGCACCCGCAGCATCGCAGCAGGTACTTGAAGCAGCTCCTGCCAACGGCCTGCTTACGCTGAAGAACGTACCGCACAAATATATTTTAGTTGACAATAAAATAAAACGTGCCGACCTGATATCGAAACTATTTATGCAGAAATCGGTTTGCTTTGATACCGAAACTACAGGATTGGATGTGTTTTTGGCCGATATGGTGGGTATGTCGTTCTGTTTTACCAAAGGCGAAGCTTACTATGTAACACTCCCTCAGGACAGAAATGAAGCTGAAGAAGTGGTGCGTGAATTTAAAGCTTTTTTTCAGGCAGAGCATATCGAAAAAGTTGGTCAGAATATTAAATTCGACTTGCTGATGTTGTCGGTTTACGGTGTGGAACTAAAAGGCCGACTGTTCGATACCATGATTGCACATTACCTTCTGCAACCCGAACTTCGTCATGGCATGGATTATCTGGCCGAGATATACCTGCATTATCAAACTATAAAATACGAAGAACTGGTAGGAGGTAAAGGCAAGAAGCAAATCGGGATTCGTTTCCTCGACTTGCCAACGCTCTGCGATTATGCGGCTGAAGATGCAGATATCACATTTCAGCTGAAACAAATACTTGAACCGGAGTTAAAAGAAAAAGGACTCGAAAAATTGTACTATGATATAGAAATGCCTTTGATGAGAGTGCTTGCTGTGATGGAGGCTAATGGTGTGCGTATTGATGGCGATGCCCTGCGGTTAAGCTCTGAAATACTTACAGCTGAAGCTCTGAAAATAGAACAGGAAATACACCAAATGGCTGGCTTCGATTTTAATGTATCATCGCCGGCGCAGGTAGGCGATGTCTTGTTCGACCGGTTAGGATTGGATGATAAAGCAAAAAAAACAAAAACCGGGCAATACTCTACTTCGGAGGACGTGTTGGAAAAAATCCGGTCAAAACATCCTATTATAGGTAAAATTCTCGATTTCAGAGGACTCAGGAAACTGCTCAGCACCTATGTCGACGCCCTGCCTTTACTAATCAACCCTAAAACGGGAAAAGTGCATACGTCGTTCAACCAAACGGTGGCAGCTACGGGTAGGCTTAGCTCTACCAATCCTAATTTGCAAAATATCCCGATACGCGATGCGCAGGGAAAAGAAATTCGCAAAGCATTTATTCCCGATGAGGGCTGTGTATTTCTAAGTGCCGATTATTCGCAGATTGAACTGCGTATTATAGCTCATCTGAGCAATGACCACAACATGCTCGAAGCATTTAACAACGGACACGATATTCATACAGCCACAGCCGCGAAGATATATAAAATACCGCTCAACGAGGTAAATTCGGATATGCGAAGAAAAGCTAAAACGGCTAACTTCGGTATAATTTACGGTATTTCCACTTTTGGTCTGGCCGATCGCCTCGGTATTCCCCGCGGCGAAGCCAAAGAATTAATCGAGGGGTATTTTAGCACCTATCCTCACATAAAACAGTATATGGAGGAGACCATACAACGTGCTAAAACCCTGGGATATGTCGAAACAATTTTCGGTCGTAAGCGCTTTTTGCCCGATATTAATTCGCAAAACAGTATTGTGCGTGGCTATGCTGAACGAAACGCGATTAATGCGCCTATTCAGGGTTCGGCCGCCGATATTATTAAAATAGCTATGATACGTATTCAGGAGCGCATTGAAAAAGAAAAACTGCAAACCAAAATGACTCTTCAGGTACATGATGAGTTGAACTTTTCGGTACCTGAGGCTGAAATAGAAGTTGCTAAAAAACTGGTAATAGAAGAAATGGAAAATGCAGTGAAACTGCAAGTGCCGTTAATAGCCGAATGTGGCATTGGGGTAAACTGGCTTGAAGCACACTAAAAAGGGCAATAGCCCGGCAAAATGAAAATTCTAGTTTTTCTGTTATTCTGAAGGAGTTTTTAGTAACCGCAGGTGAGCATTACACTACCACCTGCGGTTGCTTAATCTTATCTAACTTATTTTATTACAATGCTTTTAACGAGGTGATTTTTTCTACCATTTCCTCGTCAGTTCCGCTTATGTGAATCTGAGCTTTTGAATAAAAGAGTTGCCTTGTAGCCAGTGCGTCAACTATAAATTGCTCAAGTCTTTGTCCTTTTAGTCCGTCGATAAGAGGGCGTTTTCCGGGACGCGATGACGATAACCTTTCTACTAACTGGGGAACAGATAAATTCAGATACACGGTGATACCACGATGGTTCATATAATCCATATTATCAAAAAAACACGGAGCCCCTCCACCGGTTGATATCACTACGTTTTCGAAAGTAGCCACTTCGTGCAAACAATCACGCTCCATCTCCCGAAACTTCTCCTGCCCCATTTCAGCAAAAATATCCGAAACCGTTTTAAGGTACTTTTCTTCGATGCGCGCATCCATATCCACAAAAGTATAGCCCAGTTTATTGGCAAGCAGTTTGCCCATGGAGGTTTTACCCGACCCCATATAACCAACAAGAAAAAATCTGTTCATGATGCTGTCAATATCTTTGGTGCAAAGATAAACTAAATGTTGAAAAAAACCAGTCCACTTTTTTCTCAGTTTTTTTGTAAAAGATTTAAAATAAAAATGTCTTAAAATTTGTAATTAAACAAGGAATATGTATTTTTGCGTTCAGACTATTAAAATAAACAACAAAAAATTTGAGACTATGGGGTTACTGAAAGAATTTAAAGAGTTTGCAGTACGTGGCAACGTTATTGATTTGGCTGTCGGTGTTATCATCGGTGGCGCATTTGGCAAAATAGTATCGTCGTTTGTGGCCGATGTGATTATGCCTCCTATCGGGTTGTTGCTCAATGGAGTGAATTTTACCGAACTGAAATGGCAGTTGAAACCCGCCGAAATTGTGGATGGAGTACAAAAAGCTGCAGTAACGCTGAACTACGGAAATTTTATTCAGGTTACTGTCGATTTTCTGATTATTGCATTTGTAATTTTTATGGTAATCAAAGCCATTAATAAAATGAATAAGAAAAAAGACGAAGCACCTGCAGCGCCGCCTGCTCCGGCAGCACCTTCCAAAGAAGAGCAGTTGCTTACCGAAATACGTGACCTCCTGAGAGACAAAAAATAAGACAACATAAAACAGCTAATGATGTAAAAAAGTGACAGGTAGCATGAATACGGGTCACTTTTTTTGTTTCAGAAAACAAGCGGAGAACATAAAAAAGCTTCAATTCATCGACAAAATGTCATCGTTTATCGATTTACAGTTGCGGCAGAGGGCGCACTGAGATAATTTTGCATCATGAAACAAACATGGACGCGGAGGTTTACCCCTCAGGAATATCCCATGAAAATTTTCGGGATGCGCCATGCAGGTTTCATACTACCACTATCTGAAAAAAATAAACGTATGAACTTTTAAAAAAACAACAAACAATGGACAACGAAATTAAAAAAACGTATCATAGCGGATACACAAAAGGTCTGGGTTTCGGACTTATATTAATGCTGATAGGAGTTTTGTTTCTGGGCTTCAATTTTGGAATACTGGGACCCGAACTGAAACGGGTGTTTTTCTCATGGCCAATGATTTTGGTTCTTATCGGTGTGGTAAACCTTTTTAAAAGGCATTTTACATCGGGTACAATTTTATTAGTTATTGGCGGATTTTTCCTCATGCCCAGAGTTATTAGCGCCTATCCCGCCTATTTCCCGGGCATGGATGGTGGCTTCACCTACACGTACTGGCCGGTATTGCTTATTATTGCAGGTATATTGCTTATAATAAGTAAAATTTTTGGCAAAAACTGGGGCTTTGTAGATAATAATAACGACAAACAATGCGGACGCCATCACCATCACCACCAGAATTATAATTACGAAAAATACTACAAAAACAGTGAGTTTTCAAAAAACAGTATATTTGGCGCAGGCGAGCACATCGTACTCGATCCGGTTTTCAAAGGAGGCGAACTCAATGCAGTTTTTGGCGGAATTACGCTCGACTTGAGAAAAACAACGTTAGCCGAAGGAGATACCCGGGTGGATATCAATGCAGTTTTTGGCGGAGTAACCATTATTGTACCGCCCGATTGGTATATCGAAACCCGGCTGGATTCTGTTTTTGGAGGTTTTGAAGATAAACGCTTCAAAATTGAAAACCCGGATATGACGCGTAAGCTTATAATTACCGGAGCTTGTGTGTTTGGTGGTGGCGAACTAAGGGATTAAACATCTCTTGAAGAAAAATTAATCAGACAACCAGATTACCACCATGCTACAACAGTTTTTTAATATCAATTTTAAAATCTGGCAATACATCCTTGTTTGGATAATATTTGCCGTACTACATACGTTTGCTGTCGCACCATTGGTTTCTTTGTCTTTGGGGATGGTTTTTGCCGACTCGTTTGTATACTCTGTTTTTTACGGCCTGATTGGGATTTTACTGTGGAGCGTTATTAAATATGGTAATTTTGGCTCGCTTCCTGTATTTCAAAGAGTTATCAACTATGCAGCATTGGCCGTTTTAACGGTTCTGCTTACCATTGGCTTGGGTTATGGTTTTGAATATATGGTAGACGAAGCCGTGGCCAACACGTTTCTGCCACTGATGCCCGTACGTATTTTTATCAGCATACTGGTTTATATAGCACTAACTCAGAATTTTAAGCTGAAATCGTTAGACGAAGAGATTCTCGAAAACGAGCTCAATGAACCCGCAGCCACAGTACATTCTGATAGAAATGACGATGAACCGGAGTTAGATGAACCGGATAGCGACAAAGAAATACTGGAACGTATTGCTGTGAAAACCGGCCAAAAAATACATGTAATTATGATTCCCGAAATCATATACTTACAGGCCGACGGCGACTACGTGCATATCTTTACTACCAACGGGAAGTACCTGAAAGAGCAAACTATGAAGTATTTTGAGGAGCATCTGCCTTACTCGCAATTTGTACGGGTGCATCGTTCCTGTATTGTGAATGTAGAGGCCATCTCAAGAATTGAGCTGTACGAAAAACAAAACCAACAGCTTACGCTTAAAAATGGACATCAGATTAAAGTGAGTCAGGCAGGATATAAACTTCTGCGCACTAAACTTAATTTATAACCCGAAGAGACCAATGTAAGTCCACTAAACATGCATTGGTCTCTTTGATTTTTTCACAATTTATCTTTCAGGAATTTGCCAGTGTACGAATCTTTACATTGAATAATATCTTCGGGAGTTCCTTCAAATACAAGTTTTCCACCATTCTCTCCACCTTCGGGGCCGATATCAATAATGTGGTCGGCACATTTAATTACTTCAAGATTATGCTCAATGATAATAATGGTGTGCCCTTTAGCTATAAGAGCATCGAATGCCTTAAGCAGTGTTTTGATATCATGAAAGTGAAGTCCGGTAGTTGGTTCGTCGAAAACGAAGATTGTGGGTTCCGGTTTTTCGTTGGCTAAAAATGAGGCCAGTTTTACGCGCTGGCTTTCACCACCCGACAATGTACTGCTCGATTGTCCTAACTTTACGTATCCGATACCTACATCCTGCAAGGGTTTCAGCCTTTTTACTATTTTCTTTTCGGTAGATCCGCTCTGTGCTTCAAAAAACTCTATAGCTTGGTTTACGGTCATTTCCAGTACGTCGTAGATGCTGTTGCCTTTGTATAACACCTCCAGTATATCCTGTTTAAACCGTTTTCCGTGGCAATGCTCGCATTCCAGTACAAGGTCGGCCATAAACTGCATTTCTACAGTCACAGTACCTTCGCCCTGACATTCCTCGCAGCGCCCGCCGGCCGTATTGAACGAAAAATACGAAGCCGAATAACCCATCTGCTTCGACAGCTGCTGGTCGGCAAACAATTTTCGGATTTCGTCATAAGCTTTGATGTAGGTTACCGGATTTGAGCGTGTCGATCGGCCAATTGGGTTCTGATCCACAAATTCTACATCGCGTGCCAGATGCATGGAACCCGAAAGCGCTCCAAACTGTCCGGTACGATCGGCCACACCTCCGTAATATTTTTTCAGTGCGGCATAAAACACATTGCGCACCAGCGACGATTTTCCTGAGCCACTAACACCCGTTACCACAGTCATTACGTTGAGAGGGAACTTAACATCGATGTTCTTCAGATTGTTTTCGCGTGCTCCCTTTACCTCTATGAAATTATTCCATTTACGTCGATGTAGAGGAATATCGATTGACTCCTTGTGTAATAAATACTTCAGTGTAAATGATTTTTCCGCAACTTTGGCGCTTTGTTTCTCCAGTTCGGAGGTATTTCCCTGAAATACCACTTCACCACCTTTTCGTCCGGCAAAGGGACCAATGTCGATAATATAATCGGCAGCACGCATAATTTCTTCATCATGTTCCACCACTACTACAGTGTTTCCCAGATCGCGGAGCTGCTTCAGCACCTTGATTAGCAAGTACGTATCGCGCGAGTGTAGCCCAATGCTCGGTTCGTCTAATATATAAAGCGATCCTACCAGACTACTGCCTAACGATGTGGCCAGATTAATACGTTGGCTCTCACCGCCCGACAATGAGTTTGACAGGCGGTTTAAGGTTAAGTATCCCAGTCCTACATCCAGCAAAAACAGAAGGCGGTTATCTATTTCCAGCAGCAAGCGTTTGGCCACTTTGGCCTCATGCTCTTCAAGGGTTATATTGTCAAAAAACAGTTTCAGTTTGTGAACCGGCATCAGCACCAGATCCGAAATCGATTTTCCGGAAACGCGTATGTACGAAGCTTCTTTCTTCAGACGGCTTCCCTTACATTCGGGACAAGTAGTTTTGCCACGGTAACGCGCCAGCATAACCCGGTACTGAATTTTATACTGGTTAGCTTCCAGCATTTTAAAAAAAGCATTGATACCTTCAAAATACTTGTTGCCGTTCCATAGCAATTCCCGTTGCTCGTCGGTAAGTTCGTAATATGGTTTATGAATGGGGAAATTAAATTTATCGGCCGATTGTATCAGCTGTTTTTTATATTCGCTCATCACCTCACCTTTCCAGCAAGCTACTGCATCTTCGTACACCGACAAAGTTTTATTCGGTATCACCAAATCTTCGTCAATGCCTATTACGCGCCCGAAACCTTCGCAGGTAGGGCATGCTCCCAGCGGACTGTTAAAGCTGAATGTGTGTATCGTAGGAGTTTCGAACTGCATGCCGTCGGCTTCAAAACTTTTCGAAAAATACAGACTCTGTTCACCTGTTTCGGCAAATATCTTCAACAAACAGCTCCCGTTGCTTTGAAAAAATGCAGTTTCTACCGAGTCGGTAATTCGGCTTATTCCCGTTTGCGATTTATCTACCGTAAGCCGGTCTACTACCAGAAATATCTCCTGATTATTAAGATCTCTTTTTTTATCTTCAGTAAGGTCTTCAATCTTTAAAATTTCGCCATCGGTTTCCACTCTGCTGAATCCCTGCATTTGTAAGCTGCGGAGCTCTTCCCGCATATCTCTTTCGGCCGAAGGAGTCACTTTGGTAAGCACCATAATGCGCGTGTCGTCCGGAAATTGGAGAGCGGCCTCTACTACATCCTGAGCCTCATGTTTTTTAACCAATTCTCCCGACACCGGCGAGTAGGTTTTGCCAATACGCGCATACAACAGTTTCATGTACTCGTATATTTCGGTGGATGTGCCTACTGTAGAACGGGGATTGCGCGTATTTACTTTTTGCTCTATAGCTATAGCCGGGGGGATACCTTTAATATAATCCACTTCGGGTTTGCTCATGCGTCCCAAAAACTGCCGGGCATAAGCCGAAAGACTTTCTACATAGCGGCGTTGTCCCTCGGCGTAAAGCGTGTCGAAAGCCAGCGAAGATTTCCCTGAGCCGGAGAGCCCGGTGATTACAACAAGCTTATTGCGGGGGATTTCAACATCCACATTTTTTAGATTATGAACTCTGGCCGCTTTGATTATAATGTTTCCCTGTTTTGACATTTGATATGATTTTAAAAAAGAAAAATTCCCCCGGAAAAGGGAATGATAATAGAAACAAACTATTTTTTCAGATGTTTGCAAAGATACAATTTAATCAAAGAAAAACGGAATATGTATTATAATAATTGTATGAAAGGGTGGTTGTTTTGTATAATTATCGAACTTCGATTGAATGACATTTGGAATAAAAATACAAAAATACTTCAAAATACAGCTAAAAATTCTGATTTTAGAATATTTATTGCATTTATTTATTGAAATATATTGCGTGTAATAATAAATATGTATACATTTGCGTCCATTATCAATAAATATACATTTTGCTTTAAAAAAACAGTATAAAAATGTATTGAAACTGTATAATGGCAGTTTATTTGATTTATTTGATTTAATTATTAAAAAACCAAATAATAAGAAGAAAACAAAATGAAGAACAAACGAAATCGTTTACAAATTATTTCGGAAATCCTTCGGTCGAATGTTGTAGGGAGTCAGGAGGAGCTGCTCAGGTTATTGATCCAACGGGAATGTGACGTAACTCAGGCCACACTGTCGCGCGATTTGAAATTGCTGAAAGTGGCAAAAACTCCATTGTCCAACGGTACATATAAATATGTGCTTCCGTCGTACAATAAACCCATTTCTGCTCAGCAATCGCCCAACACATTGATTTCGCACGGCGCTGTGCTCAGCCTTGAGTTTTCGGGGCATTTGGCCGTGGTGAAAACCAAACCGGGCTATGCAAGCGCTATTGCGTGGGATATCGACAACAAAGCTACCGATGAAGTGCTCGGGACAATTGCCGGCGATGATACTATTTTGGTAATACCGCGCGAAGGAGTAAGCCGCGACGAGATTTACCAGATGATGCATCACACGTTTGCTGAAAAAGAAAACTAAAAAATACATGTATTTTTTTTGTAGCGATACTATTTGCTGCAATTGAACCTTTTGATGATTTTGAATATGGACACTGAAAATACCGTTGAAACTATAACGGTACAAATTGCTGACGAACGCTATTTGGGTTATGTAGATATAATACTGAACACAATAGCCGAAGCCGCCAAGGTGCGTGGTACGGGTATTGCGCGCCGTTCGCCTGAGTATATTGAGCAAAAGATGAAAGAAGGAAAAGCAATTATTGCTTTGAATGGAGATGAATTTGCCGGATTTTGCTATATTGAAACCTGGGGAAATAAAAAGTTTGTAGCTAACTCAGGTCTGATTGTAGTTGATAAGTTCAGGGGGCACGGACTTGCCAAGAGAATTAAGCGCAAGGCCTTTGAATTGTCGCGTCAGAAATACCCACAGGCCAAAATATTTGGTTTGACTACCGGACTTGCAGTTATGAAAATAAACTCGGAACTGGGCTATAAACCAGTCACGTTTTCGGAACTAACCGATGATAATGCTTTTTGGAAAGGCTGCGAGAGCTGTGTAAATTATGATATTCTGCAACGCACCAATCGCAAACATTGTTTGTGTACGGGCATGCTTTTCGATCCTGAAAAGGACGAAAAATAATAAATAGATTTGTATTACTGATTTCTGATTTTTTTTAATTCTGAAATAAGATATTTTGTAAAAAGTGATGAAAGAAAAAGTATTGCTGGCATTCAGCGGAGGTTTAGATACTTCGTTTTGCGCCATGTATTTAGCTAAAGAAAAAGGTTACGAAGTACACACTGCCGTTGCTAACACGGGAGGATTCAGTGCCGAAGAGTTGAAAACTATTGAAGATAAAGCATACCGGCTTGGCGCCAAAACACATGTTACCCTCGACGTTACTCAAGAGTATTATGAGAAAAGCATCAAGTACATGGTTTTTGGCAATGTATTGCGCAATGGCACTTACCCTATTTCGGTAAGTTCCGAACGTATTTTTCAGGCGATAGCCATTATTAATTACGCCAAAGAAATTAACGCCGACTATGTAGCGCATGGTAGTACCGGCGCCGGCAACGATCAGGTACGTTTTGACCTGACTTTTGACGTACTGGCTCCTCAGATAAAAATTCTCACCCCAACGCGCGATATGGTACTTACACGCGAGTACGAAATTAATTATCTGAAAGAACACGGATTTGAAGCCGACTTCAAAAAAATGGAATACTCTATTAATAAAGGTTTGTGGGGTACTTCTATCGGAGGGAAAGAAACTCTGAAATCGGAACAAACTTTGCCCGAGCAGGCGTATCCCAGTCAGGTTCAGAAAGATGGCGAAGAAACCGTAACCATTAGTTTTGTGCAAGGCGAAATAACCGCTGTGAACGGCAAAAGCAACCCCGACAAAGTAGCACTGATTAATCAGCTTGAAGCAATAGCCGGCCAGTTTGGTATAGGACGCGACATGCATATTGGCGACACCATCATAGGAATTAAAGGACGGGTAGGCTTCGAAGCCGCAGCTCCTCTGCTCATTATCAATGCTCACAAAATGCTCGAAAAACATACGCTTACCAAATGGCAACAGTACTGGAAAGAGCAGTTGGGTACATGGTATGGCATGTTTCTGCACGAAGCACAATACCTTGAACCGGTCATGCGCGATATTGAACAATTTTTGCAAAGCTCGCAGCAGAATGTAACCGGAACTGTAATTGTAAAGCTTCGTCCGTATAGTTACACGCTGGTGGGTGTAGATAGCCCTTACGACCTGATGAAAACAGACTTTGGCGAGTATGGCGAAGTAAACAGAGCCTGGAGCGCCGATGATGTAAAAGGCTTTACCAAAATACTGGGTAACCAGATGAAGATATTTTATAACGTACAAAAAAGAAACGATAAAAACTGAAACAATAAAACCAAAAAAACACGATGTAACCCCGGACTTGTAGTTCGGGGTTTTTTTATGAGTCACTCTGTCAGCATCCTGTTTTGGTAATCAAAATTTAAATTGTATTTTTGCAGTCCGTTAATTCGGAGGCAAAAGCTTAATAATCAACTAAAATTATAATCAACCAGTAAAATCTTTTATGGCTACTACAGCAGATATCAAAAACGGAATGTGTATCGACATCGACGGTCAGTACTATTTCATCACAGAATTTTTACACGTAAAACCCGGAAAAGGAGCAGCATTTGTACGTACAAAAATGAAGAATGTAGTTACAGGTCGTACCTTGGAACGTACTTTTAACGCCGGCGTGAAAATAGAAGAAGTTCGCATCGAACGTCGTGAATATCAATACCTTTATCAGGATGATATGGGCTACAATTTTATGAATAATGAAACTTTTGAGCAGGTTTCGGTAAGTAAAGGTATTATTAACGGAGTAGATTTTCTGAAAGAAGGTATGACTTGCGAAGTAGTAACACATGCCGAGTCGGAAACCGTTTTGTATGTAGATCTACCTGTTACAGTAGCGCTGCTTATAACCTACACCGAACCTGGCCTGAAAGGCGATACTGCTACTAACGCTACAAAACCAGCTACCGTAGAAACCGGAGCAACTGTACGCGTACCATTATTTATCAACGAAGGCGAAACCATTAAAGTAGATACCCGCGATGGTTCGTATGTTGAGCGCGTAAAAGCATAAGTCAGAGATACAGATACTTAAATATCAGAAAACCGGCAATCAATTCGTTTTGATTCCCGGTTTTTTTATATATTTGCCTCCTAAAATTAGTTTATGAACAAAAGAGTAAAAAGCTTCGGGTACGCGCTCAAAGGTATCAAGGCAGTGGTAACAAAGGAAGCAAATATGAAAATACATCTGCTCATAGCAATATTGGTGATTTTGTGCGGTGTGTTTTTCAGAATATCTGTATCTGAATGGTTGATTTGTTTGGTTTGCTTTGCCTTGGTTATTACGGCCGAAATGTTTAATACAGCTCTGGAACAACTGGTTGATTTCGTTAGCCCCGGAAAAAACAAGGCTGCCGGACGAGTTAAGGATATTGCAGCAGGAGCTGTTTTAGTAAGCGCTGTTTTTGCAGCCATTGCCGGATTTATTATTTTTATTCCCAAAGGATATGATTTAATTCTGAGACTTTTGCAAACATAATGACAACAGCAAGCTATGAAAAACCTAATCAACAATATGCTAAATTTATTCTTCCCTGACCTATGCGTCATTTGCAATGACAACCTTGTTTCGGGCGAAGAGCATATTTGTAAAAAATGTTTGAATGATATACCCCGTACAAATTACCATCGGGTAAAAGATAACCCTATTGAGAAAAAATTTTGGGGAAAAGTTACAATTTACAGAGGAACCTCATTTTATTTCTTTACCAAAGGTTCACCTTATCAAAAAGTACTACACGAGCTCAAGTATAAAAACAACAAAGAAATAGGCCTTACTTTAGGTAAATATGCCGCTGCCGATTTGCTGGATTCGACCGATTTCAGAACAGTTGACGTAGTGATACCCGTACCGCTACACCAACGAAAATTAGCCCAAAGAGGGTATAATCAAAGTGAGTGGATAGCCCGGGGGTTATGTATGCTGCTTCAATGTTCGTTGGACCAAACAACGCTGATAAGAAAAAAACATAACCCAACACAAACAAAAAAATCAGTTTACGAGCGATACGAAAATACAGAGGGTGTTTTTGAGTTGACCGAAACATCGGGTTTAGAGAATAAACACGTATTGCTGGTTGATGACGTACTCACCACCGGTTCTACTTTAGAAGCTGCTGCCAAAGAACTGCTTCAGATACGTGGTATAAGGGTAAGTATTTTTACGCTTGCAGTGGCCTGATGCCGCTATAAATGTTCAAATAGGGCTTAAATTGAGATATTATACATTTTTTATTTCTGAAAAGCCCAGTATTTAGTACAAAAACATGCTTTTAAAAATAATTAATTTGTATTTTTGTATCCGTTCTATCTGTTAATATTTAGGCGATCATTATGCCTTGTAAGCACCTTGTTTTTATTTTATCGTTTTTGCTGATTTTATCAGGCTGTTCGTTTCTTCCAAACGAACTTAACACCGCGGAACAGTTGATTGAAACTGCTCCTGATTCTGCATTGAAAATTCTTAAAAATATTTATAACGAAGAATCTCTTTCGCCGGCCGAGCGGGCAAGGTATGGCTTGCTCTTATTTGAAGCGCTGGATAAAAATGTTTTAGAATTAAAACCGGATACAGCTATTAATTTTTCAATAAATTATTTTGCCAAAAAAGGTGATGAGGCTCATCTGTCCAAAAGCTACTTTTATAAAGCCAGGATGTATAAATATGCGCAACGGTATGAAGATGCTTCTCTGCTGTACCTTAAATCGCTGGATATATCCAAAAACGGCACAGACTATGATTTATTAGCTAAAATATACTCGGATCTTGGAGATATTAGTGTGTTTCAAAATGACAACAAAGAAGCCAGAGAAAAGTATGAACTCGCTATTAGTTTTTTCAATAGAGCCAAAAAGCCTCAGGAGGCCGATTATAAAATCTTGGATATAGCAAAAACTTATTGGAGCGACGGGGACTTTGCTTCGGCAAAAAAGTATTATACTAAGGTATTAAATACTACGAAAGACCCTAAGATGTTAGGAACCGTATATCAGGGTATGGGTATTAATTATTTTTATTCCAAAAAATTTGATTCTGCTCAAGTATATCTAAAAAAAAGCCTGAAATACCCATATTATGGCGATAATTATGCTATCAGATGTTATAAATTAGCCGATGCTTATTATTTTACAGCCAATTACGATTCGGCCGCCAAATACGCGCAAAACTCGCTGAAATACGAAGCCACTTATTTTACCAAAAAAGAATGCTATCGTATTTTATCCAATGTATCGTATCTGAAAGGCGATTTTAAGATGATGGCTGAGTATATGACTGCTTATCAGGCCAGTTCCGACTCCGTACGAAAAATTGAAAAACAAACAAAATCATCTATTCTGGAAGATATTCATGCCACAAGCGTTTCGATGAATAAAACGAGGCGAATGCTGATTATAACCGGAAGCTTTTTGCCGGTTATCATTCTTATCGGGTTGGTGATTTACTTCCGTTTGCGTAGACGCAACCGGGGTAATCAGGAAAAAATAGAGGAACAGGTAGCCCGCATCGACGATTATCAGGAACAGTTACAGCATAAAAATGAACTTCTGAAAGAAACTTTGAAACAAAAAATTGCTGATACCCGACTGATGCAGGCTGAACGATACAAAAAAGCAACAATACCTCAACGGGAAGCTATTGACAAAGAGGTTTACAATACCTGTTTGCATGTAGATGACTGGAAAAAGTTCAGTACTCTGATGAACCACACTTTTGACAACCTGATAATAAATCTGGAGCAGGAGCATCCTGATATAAGCCGTAAGGAGGTTATTATGTGTTGTCTTTATTTATTAGATATTCCTTCCAACGATTTGGCGCTGATTTTGGATTACCAACAAGTGAGTCTTTATAAACTCAAGCAGAGATTAACCCAGAAAATGAATTTCAAAAGCACCAAGGACCTTAATAATTATTTGAAGCAACTTGCCGCCGTAAAATAAATTACGATGTAGAGATTAACTAAAAAGCAATGCTTTTTTAGCTTAATTTATTTCGTGTCTTAAAAGTCTCATCTCTTGTTTCTTGTATTTAGTTGTAATACAAATATTTACACTAAAGCGTGTCTTAGTATTTTTGATACAGATTCAGCCGGATTTTTAGCGTCAATGATTAATTTAGCATCATCATTTTCAAAATTATTTTTTACAAAGTGTCAAACTATTTTTTACAAACGCTAAAAATATCTGTTATGAAGAATCTGAATTTATTAGTAAAGCATTTACTTGTTATTGTTTCTCTGCTTTTTGTTTCGTCAGCTTTTGGTGAAGAAGTTAAAGTTCCATTAAAACCAGATTCCAGCAAAGCAGGTGATATTGGTCCGGGTACGCCAATCAGAACCAATGTTCTTATTCCATTGTCAGTTGCAATTAATGATTACGAACTGGCATTATTCTTTGACTCCAATGTAGGTTTGGTTACAGTATCGGTTTATGACGAAGACGACAATATTGAGTATAGTGAAGTTATTAACACAAATACTGAAAGCGAATTTTATTTAGATCTTTCGGATTTGGCATCAGGTACTCATACTTTAAAAATATCTTATGGTTCAGTTCGTCTGGTAGGTGAATTTGAACTTCCTTAAGTAATCGCAAAAAATTAAATTCAGGCTGAACCAGGGGTAGTGATCGTGTTTGTTTTTTCAGAAGTGATGGAAAAATAAAACTTTTGGTCTGAGTTTAATTTATTAAAAACTTTCAGGGGCTCCCCTGAAAGTTTTTTTATTTATAAAACAGGCTTACGTTTTTTGGCTTCATCTAAAGACAATAGTTCTGTTTTTTTAGTTTGTTTTTCGCGCAATAGTTTATACTCAGCCTCAATTTCTGCTACAAAGTTGTAGTGAGTTTTATCACCCATAAGTTGCGACACTACAAAGTTATTTATAGAAGCATCTTTCACATAAACTACCGGCCCTTTATAATTAGGTGCAATTTTTACGGCAGTATGTATTTTGGAGGTGGTTGCTCCCCCGATAAGCAAAGGAACCCGTAGTCCGGCTTTCTCCATTTCAGCAGCGACATGACACATTTCTTCGAGCGATGGGGTAATGAGCCCGCTTAACCCGATGATATCTACTTTTTCTTTGATAGCTGTTTCTATTATTTTTTCAGTGGGAGTCATTACGCCCAGGTCAATAACTTCGTAGTTATTACAAGCCAAAACCACTGCCACAATGTTTTTACCTATGTCGTGAACATCGCCTTTTACCGTAGCTATCAGGAATTTACCCGCCGACGAGCTTTGTCCCGGTTTTTTCTGTTTTTCTATCTCCGGCTGCAGAATGGCAACAGCTTTTTTCATCGTTCGGGCAGTTTTTACTACCTGAGGCAGAAACATTTTACCGGCACCAAACAAATCGCCAACGATATTCATTCCGCCCATCAAAGGCTTTTCAATAATTTCGATAGCCGAATCGTACACCGTAAGCGCCTCTGCCAAATCGGGTTCCAGAAAATCGCTGATACCTTTAATCAGAGCATATTCCAGCCGTCCTTGCAGAGGACGTGAGCGCCATTCGTCTTGTTTTTCGGTTTTTTCGCCGCCAGTTTGCAGTTGTTTTATTTTTTCGGCAAACTCAATCATTCTTTCGGTGGCGTCGGGGCGACGGTTCAATACCACATCTTCAACATGTTGCAGCAGTTCCGGCTCAATATCTTCATAAATTTGTAACATACCGGCATTGACAATGCCCATATCCATACCTTGCTGAATGGCATAATACAAAAATACCGAGTGTATAGCCTCACGCACAGCATTGTTTCCCCTGAATGAGAACGAAAGATTGCTTACCCCACCACTTACTTTGGCATAAGGCAGGTTTTGTTTAATCCATCGGGTAGCGTTAATAAAATCAACCCCATAGTTATTATGTTCCTCAATACCTGTGGCAATAGCCAGTACGTTGGGGTCGAAAATAATATCCTGAGGTGGAAAATTAGCTTTCTCAACCAATAAATGGTATGCTCGGTTGCAAATTTCTTTCTTACGCTTAAAACTGTCGGCCTGCCCTTTTTCATCAAAAGCCATTACCACAGCGGCAGCTCCGTAAGCTCTTATTTTCAGGGCTTTTTCGATAAAATCTTTTTCGCCTTCTTTCAGGCTTATCGAGTTTACAATGCATTTGCCCTGTACGCATTTTAGCCCAGCTTCAATCACGTCCCATTTTGATGAGTCGATCATAACCGGAACTCGGGATATTTCGGGTTCAGAAGCTACGTAGTTCAGAAAAGTTGTCATTTCCTGTTTGGCATCAAGCATGGCGTCGTCCATATTGATGTCAACTACCTGAGCACCACCTTCAACCTGTTTACGCGCAATAGTAAGCGCCTCTTCATACTTTTTTTCGTTGATAAGCTTCAGGAACATGCGCGAGCCGGCAACGTTGCAACGTTCGCCAATGTTGGTAAACAATGTTTCGTTGTTGATTACAAGCTCCTCAAGACCCGAAAGTTGAAGGTCGGCAGGTGCCTGACCTGGCTTTCTTATTTCAGCATGGGCAATTAAGCTCACATATGCTGCAATATGCTGAGGAGTGGTACCACAGCACCCACCAATAATATTGACCAATTTTTCATCAAAATATTCTTTCACCTGAACGGCCATAGTCTCAGGAGTTTCGTCGTATTCGCCAAACTGATTAGGCAAGCCTGCATTAGGATAAGCGCTTACATAGCACGGGGCATGCTCGCTTATTTCCTGCAGATAAGGCTTCAGATCCTTGGCGCCAAAGGAACAGTTGAGCCCCACCGAAAGCATATTGACATGCGAAACCGACGCCAGAAAAGCCCTGATGGTTTGACCCGATAGCGTACGTCCGCTTGTGTCGGCCACAGTAGCCGATATCATTAGTTCTACCCTTTTGCTTAGCATAGTCATTGCTTTTTCGGCAGCGTAAACAGCTGCTTTTGCGTTCAGAGTATCAAAAATGGTTTCAATCAGCAGGGCATCCACACCACCTTCGATAAGGGCAAGGATCTGTTCCAGATAGGCCTCTGTCAAATCGTCGAACGACACAGCACGGTAAGCCGGGTTATTAACATCGGGCGACATCGAAGCCGTTTTGTTGGTTGGGCCTACTGCACCAGCTACAAAACGCGGTTTATCAGGGTTTTGCAACGTAAATTCATCGGCTGTATGGCGCGCAAGTTTAGCTGCTTGCAAATTAATTTCCCTGACAAATTCGCTCATGCCATAATCGTCCATCGAAACACGTTGTGCATTGAAAGTATTTGTTTCGATAATATCAGCGCCAGCCGCAAGATATTCGCGGTGAATACCACGGATGATGTCAGGTTGGGTGAGTACCAGCAGGTCGTTGTTCCCTTTTTGAAGAATTTCGCAATTTGCAAAGCGCGAACCACGGTAATCAGCTTCGGCCAGTTTATGGCGCTGAATCATGGTTCCCATTGCACCATCCAGTATCAGGATGCGGTTTTCGAGTTCGGTTCTGAGATTCATTTTTTTGTATCAATTAGTTCGTAACAAGTAAAATATCACCATCCATATACTTCAGCATAAAGTGATAAATTAGCACGTTAACACGAACTGTTATTATTTAGGTGTGCAAAGATAACTCTATTTCAACAAATACGACCCCATTCGGTTCAGCGAAAAGGGTCGTAATGAGTAATTTGTGTGGTATTTAACCGTATGTTTATTCCATTTTTATTCTTCGGTTAAAAACAAGATCATTTTTTCGACAGCTTTTTCGCATACGGGGCAGAATGCCGGAGCGTTGTTTGTGCGCATTCGGCAGTCGTAGGCAGGCCGGTACATTCCTTTGGTCATATATCCTGCCCCTTCAAAAACACCTACAGGAATCTTTTTTGTATCCTCATTCACCGGTGTTGGCGTTGGAGTTCCTTCAGGAATCAGCTCTTTCCATTTTTTTTCAAAATGCACCAGCGATGTAATATTAGGCTCCCAGGGTTCTTCTTTTGTGTCGTACATATCGTCCAGCACATCGGGTTTGTCGTAAAAATACTCGTCGGCCAGTCCTGCAAAAGAATGTCCGAACTCATGTACCACTACCTCTTTCTGAGCCCGGTTACTATCGGCCGAGGCCAAAGCATAAAAGTTATAAATGCCACCACCACCGTATGTTGCGGTATTGGCCAAAATGTAAATGGCATCGTAAGGAACCAGCGAAGCATAATCGCGGATAGCAAAAACGTTTTGCGAAGTAAGGTATCGGGGTTCGTAAAAAGTGTAGAAATGCGAACCTACAGCCGTGTTTTTCCACTCATCTTTGTGCGGCATGCTTATGCCCGAGTTTTCGGATACGGCGGCTATGGCATAAACATTAATGCGCGATTTGTAAGATTTGAATGGCTCGTGTGAGAGCAAACTTTCGGCAAGCTTTAAAGCATCTTTATAAAATTTCTTTTGTTCTTTAGCAGTATATCCTTCGGCAATTACTGCTATATCTATGGCACGTTCGGGAAGTGCTGTTTTGTATATTTCTTTTACGGGAACAGTGGGCGGGTTGTATCGTCGTATCAATTTATCTGATGGGTTCAGATTAAACTGCAGCAAGGGTTCCCATGTGGTAAAGCCCCGGCGCTTTTCAATACTTACTACCACCGGTTTTTTTGGATAAGGAAACTGTATGGATTGTTCAAAGCTTTTCTGTAGGTGTTTAGCTTCGTCGCTGGTTTGCCATTCAAAGTACAAGGTGCTGAATCCGTCGGTATAGATTAGATTTCCCGAGATACTATCGGTAACCCTGAAACGGTATTCGCCTAAATTCAAATCAGAGGACAGATGTGAGCGTCGTCCGCCCCAGTAGGGTTCTTCTTTTATTTTATCCAGAAATGCGGAGGTGTTGTTTTTGTTGCCACAGAATAAAAAATCAACGCGACAGGCCTTGTCAGTGAAGTAGTTGTTGAAATCCTGTGCACCGGCTGTGGTTATAAAAATAAAAAAGAGGAAAATACTGATGAAAATTTTTCTCATGGGACTCATATTTTGAAAGCGCAAATTAAATCAAAATAAACGAGAAACTAACGCCCACTTTTCAGTATTTTTCTCTGCATCGCGCAGATACCCCTCTTTTTTCTTTGTTACTAAACTTCTTTTTATATATCCTGAAAAAACTAAAGCCTTCTTTTATTAGACAAAATAGAGTTAAAAATCTATGATTTCTTTACTGATTTAATTTCGGGAAACACATTTACCTCGCCAAGCAGAATCGTATTTTCGAACAGTAAAATTTTTCCGGTCTCGATAATTTCATTGTCCTGCGTTACGGTAATCACTCTGGTGTCGTCGGTTTGATAACCTACCATGCGTACCGAAAGAATGTAAGTGCCTGGCAGTATATTACTTATCTCGAAATTACCTTTATTGTCGCACATATCGCCCTCTACAATTTGCATGTTTTCAGGGTTGATAATCATGGCTGTGGCGTAATGAGCCACTTCGTTGTTCTGGTTGAGTATTTTGCCCTTAATTACTGAGGCTGCACTCACAATATTTGAACCAAATGTAAGCATTAATCCTAATGCGAACAGGATTTTTTTGTTTTTTAAATAATTTATACTTTTCATATTCAATAAATTTTATTTTAATAATTAATGTTTGTTTTTCTTATGTTTAATTCATGCGTTTATCGTCACTAAATTGTCGTTTCTTATTTGTTGCTGCGGTTTTGCTCTTCGCTCGATGATGTTGAGCGGTTCGAGCGGGTTTTGAAGTTGTCTTTACCAAAGCGGTAGCTAAAGGTAAGATTAACCTTTCGGGAATCCCAATGATTCATTACGTCTATGTCCACGTTGTCATGACGGGCATAAGCTCCTCCGTTGGCGGTTTTAAAAATATCCGAAACCGACAGTTTCACAATACCCTGATCTTTCAGAACTTTCTTCTGGAATCCTAAGTCAATTGTATATCTTGGCAAGATTATAATGTTGCTAATAAGTTGCTTTGACATATAATTGGCCGAGATTTCCATATCTACTTTGTATGGCAGATTAAAGTTGTTGCTCATATTGGCTATAAAACTTGGCATATCCAGCGTTTCGGTGTTGCCATCTTCCAAACGAATGGTTTTATACATTCCGGTAATAGTTCCGTTCAGATGCCACCATTTAGTAGGCTGAAACTGAAATGTTTCTGATATATTCATGTCTACTGAGTTGCTCAGGTTTTCGTTGGTTTGGTATACGGTTTTTTCCTCATCGTTCTGACGGATTATTTCGGTAAACATGCCTTTAGTATAGTTTACACCTACCGAAGTAATCAGAGCATTTTTATAATTATGGCTGATACCTGCCGAGTGTGTAAACTGTGGCCGAAGGTTAGGATTACCAACATTGTACGTGTAGGGGTCTACCATCCATTTGAAAGGGTTCAGGTTGTGATAGCTCGGGCGTCCGATGCGGTAGCTGTATTTCAGGTTCAGCGAGTGTTTCTCGGTCAGCTGTTGTTGCACAAAAAACGATGGAAATAGTTTCAGATACGAAGTATCATTTACCTGATTTGTATATACCGATGTTCCTTTAGAAATTGTGTTTTCAAGTCTCAAACCCAATTGCAGGGTAGTTTTTTTCAGTTGAGCACGTGCATTGATGTAGGCAGCCTGTATATCTTCTTTGTACGTAAAGTGGTCGTGCTGATTCATATATCCGCTCATGTCCATATAGCTGTCGGTATTTACAAAGCTTGCTTTTAATCCGGCTTCAAAATTCAGATTTTTACCTACCGGCAACACATAGTCGAGTTTTGAGGTAAGGATTTTAATATCGCTACCTTGGTTTTTTTCAACCGAAAGGTCATGATGTAAGTCGTTTTGCTGCGAATCATAGTATTTACCATCCTGATTATCTGGACTATTGAATTTAAACCATGCATAGTCGGCATCGAACGATAATGATTGACCGGTAGAGTCGATATCCCATTTGTAATTCAGGTTATAAGTGGCATTTCTCCAGCGATTTTCGGATGTGGAGCTGCTAATCAACGTAGAGTCAATGTTTTTATATTTATCAGCAAAGTCAGTGGAGCTTTTGTCGGTGTTTTCATTGCTTCCGCTATTGCCTCTGAACATGGCGCTTAATACATGGTTTTTAGCAATATAATAGTCCAGGCCAAATTTATAGTTATGTGAGCTTCCATCATATTCACCATCATTATCAATCAGCTGATATGCTCCTGCCAGTGAAGTGCTTGTAAATCTGCGCGAAGCATCCATAGAATTTGTTCCAGCCCAGTTGTAATTGGAGTAGTTGCCATACAGGTTGAATTTATCGTATTTCATATTCAAATCAAGGCTTCCGTTCCAGCCAAATTTGCTTGCCATGGTTACACCCGCATTTACGCTTCCGTTAAAACCCGGAGTTTTATTGTGTTTGGTTTTTATATTGATAATACCTGAGTTGCCTTCAGCATCGTAGCGAGCCGACGGATTTTCAATAATTTCAATTTTGTCTACATTTTTTGCCTGCATGCCTTTCAACAGAGAAGCCAGTTGCGAAGCCGACACATAAGTTGGTTTGTCGTCGATAAGTACCTTTACTCCCTGCATGCCTTTCAGGCTGATATTATCACTATTGTCGACAGTAACGCCCGGAAGTTTTTTGAGTATGTCGTATACGTTTTCCGACGCCGATGTAATGGATGCTTCAGGATTAATCACCATCTTATCTACCGATTGTTCGATAAATTGCTTTTTGGCGGTTACTACCACATCCTGAAGCATTTCAGTGCTTTCTTTCAGTATAATTTCTTTTACAATAACGCCCGGTTTTCCGTTAAGCTTCATTTTTTCTGTTTCGTACTTGTTGTACCCAAGCATACTAACCGACAGGATATATTCGCCCGGTTCAACTTTGGCAATGGCAAATTCTCCCTTTTCATTACAAACTTCCCCTTTCACAATTTCGTTGGTTAACGGACTAATCAATGTGGCAGTTGCAAATTCGATAGGATGATTTTTACTGTCGGTAACCTTTCCTTTTACCGTTGTAGTGTTTGCGGCCACCTGGCCAATTCCGGCTATGATTATCAAACTGAGAATAAATAAGCGATTAAAAATTTTTGCTTTCATTTGTTGTTGTTTTATTTCTTGTGTTTATTTTTATGACGATTGAAAAATAATAATATTACATCGTTTATCGATATTTTTTTTGTTTGACGCAATAAATTTTAATTGGTAACAAAAATTCTCTTGTTTAAAGTAAAATTATTATTGTGTTTTTGAATTAGTGTATTAGTTTAATAGTACACTGCAAAAGTATGGCGACTTTTTGATTCCCGCAATATTTTTGATGTTAATAAACGTTAATCCAATAAAATATTTTTATATACAATTATATATACCTATAAATCAACGCGTTGTGTTTTATGTATTTTCCCTTAAAATATTGCTCCATAGAATGATTGAGAAAAAAAAGATAACTTTGCAGTCGAAATTTATAAGTTAGTATGATGGAGTTTTCAAAAAGTTGGTTACCTGTTGGCATAGTTACTGTTATGTTTTTTCTGAATTCGTGCAAAACAGAAGTGCCTGATTCTGACCTTACCTATTCGGAATACATTACTCAGGTGTTTGAGTATGTATACGGACCGGGGCAGCATGCAGTTATTGCACAAAGTACCGATACAGCTAATTTCACCGGCGAACCCGGTAATGGCTGGCTTTATCTTGGTGGCTTTGGTGGATATGTGGTGGCAGGTTTCGACCACAATATTTATAATCATACCGGTGCCGATTTTGAGGTATTGGCATTACAGGGAGCAATGCCCGAACCCGCCGTGGTATATGTTATGCCTGATACCAATGCCGACGGTTACCCTAACGACACCTGGTACGAACTAAAAGGAAACCAGTTTGAGAACTCAAAGCGAAACTATTGGGTAAAGTATTCTAAAGCTGCCAATGCAGAGTCAAATATCACCTGGGTTGATAGCGAGGGTGCCAGCGGAGAGCTTATAAGCGGATACGGCACGGCGACTTCGGCCGGATGGTGGTGGCCCGGTACTACTGCCAACGATATAACATTACGCGGTACCCGTTTGCCCGATTCGTATGAAAACAATCCGGTAAATGGCTCGCAATACTGGACTGTGCCCAAAGACCGCTTTACATGGGGCTATGCCGAAAACAATTACGGAACCGATTTCGACGCTACATCCTGGGGCAATAAATTAGATATTTCTAATGCTGTAGATGCTGCCGGCAATCCGGTTGAGCTTACGCATATCCGTTTTATCAAAATACAGACTGCTGTGTTTCAACAAGCCGGATGGACTAACGAGGTATCGGCCGAATTAAGAGGCGCCAGAGAATTAAAATAAGTTGTCCGGAATTAATTACATTCAATATCGTTATTTTCGTAAAAAATATTTATGATAGATTATAATAAAATACCTTCGCCCTGTTATGTGCTCGATGAGTCGGCTTTTCGCAGGAACCTGGAGCTTATCAAATCGGTAAAAGACAGAGCCGAAGTGGAAATAATACTGGCATTTAAGGCATTTGCCATGTGGAGCGTTTTTCCAATAGTGCGCGAATATATTCCTTATTCTACAGCCAGTTCGCTGGCCGAAGCGCGTTTGGCTTACGAAGAAATGGGTAGCCCTGCGCATACTTACGGGCCGGCCTATACCGACCGTGAGTTTCCTGAAATAGTGAAATGCAGCAGTCATATCACGTTCAACTCCTTGTCGCAGTTTGAGCGGTTTTATCCGCAAACGCAGTTTTACAACGTTTCGTGCGGACTACGCATCAACCCTGAATTTTCGGATGTAGAAACAGACCTTTACAATCCCTGTGCACCGGGATCGCGCTTGGGTGTGGTGGCCGGGCTGCTTGGCGATCAATTGCCCGAAGGAGTGGAAGGTTTGCATTTTCATACGCTTTGCGAATCTTCATCCTACGATTTGGAAAAAACCCTGACGGTGGTGGAAGAAAAGTTCGGAAAGTATTTCAACCAGATAAAATGGCTGAACATGGGTGGCGGGCATTTGATGACCCGCGAGGGATACGACATAGAACATCTGATTAGTTTACTTCAAAATTTTAAAGTCAGACATCCGCATCTGCAACTCATTTTGGAGCCGGGTAGCGCTTTTGCGTGGCGTACGGGTGTGTTAGTGTCGTCGGTGGTAGATGTGGTTGAAAACAAAGGAATAAAAACGGCAATGCTTGATGTGTCGTTTTCGTGCCACATGCCCGACTGTCTGGAAATGCCATACAAACCGGCCATAGTCGGCGCAACAGATGTGGCAGAGGGAAAGCCTGCATACCGGATGGGAGGAAATAGTTGTCTTTCGGGCGATTACTACGGATCGTGGTCGTTTGATAAGGAATTACAAATTGGCGACCGCATTGTGTTTGAAGATATGATTCATTATACAATGGTAAAAACCACCATGTTCAATGGTGTGTCGCATCCGTCAATAGGTATGTGGACAACAAACAATGAGTTTAAGTTAATCCGCGAATTTGGTTACGAGGACTATAAAAACCGCATGTCCTGATTGGAAACTTAAGGCTTAGTTCTGAAAACCCGACATTTCCTGCGACAGAAAATGCTCCAGCTGCTCCGGCTTTACGTTGAGGGTGAGTTGTCCGTTTATAGCCCAGGAGATGTGCCCGCTTTCTTCCGATACCACTATGGCAATGGCATCGGAATGCTCGGTTACTCCCAGCGCTGCGCGGTGACGTAGTCCGAGTCGTTTGGGAATACTCTGGTTTTTGGATATTGGCAGTATGCAAGCAGCAGCTTTAATGCTGCGTTTGGTAATGATCATAGCACCATCATGTAAAGGGCTGTTTTTGAAAAATATATTTTCAATTAAACGGGAGCTGACAGTGGCATTGATTTGTTCGCCGGTTTGCGCGTAAAATTCCAAATCGTTTTCGCGGGTTAGTACTATCAGGCTACCGGTGTTCGATTTGGCCATATTCCGGCATGCCAGCACCAACTGCACAATGCGGTGGTCGGTAATTTCGGCTTCGACGCTTGTGTTACCAAATATTTTTTTCAGAAAATTAAATAGCTTCCAGTTTTTCTTGGAGCCAATGCGCGAAAAAAACCTGCGTATTTCATCCTGAAAAAGCACAATAAGTGCAAATGCCCCCACGCTGATTACCCTGTCGAAGATACTGCCAAGCAGTTCCATCTTGAATACATACGAAACCAGAATCCAGCATATCAGAAAAGCCATTATGCCAAAAAAAACATTGACTGCTCCGGTGCGTTTGAGTAGTTTAAACATCTGGTACAGCAATATAGCAACCAGAAAAATGTCAATTATATCTTTTATTCCGATAGGAAATCCCATAGTGAATTAGTTTTTTTAGATGAAAAAGTTGTTTGAAAAAATCAAACAGGTTAATTCCTTTTTTTGCGAAAAATATTTATAACACCATATCTGGTTCGTTCCCTGCATGTTTATACGTTTGAAATAACTGTATGGCTTCTTTAGCCTGCTTTACATCATGCACCCTCAGGATAGAAGCACCACCGGCAAGTGCCAGCATATTTAGTGCAGTGGTACCGTTTAGCGCATCTTCCGGTTTTATATTCAGGGTTTTACAAATCATTGACTTTCTTGAAAGGCCAGCCAGCAAAGGAACTCCAAGCTCGCTAAAGTAACTCAACTTATTCAGCAATTCAAAGTTTTGTAAAGTAGTTTTAGCAAAACCAAATCCGGGGTCAACAATAATATCATTTACCCCCAGCAGCCTGAGTCGGGCTATCTGTTTCTGCAAAAAAGCAATTACCTCCGAAACCACATCCGTGTAGTCAGTATTTTGTTGCATATTTTGCGGAGTTCCACGCGTGTGCATCAGTATATAAGCCGCATCAAGTCCGGCAACAGTTTCAAACATCAGCCTATCGAGCGTTCCTCCACCAATGTCGTTGATAATGCCCACGCCGTAGTTGGTAACCACATGCTGAGCCACATTGGCGCGGAAGGTATCTACCGACATGATCAGGTCAGGAAATCTTTTGACAACCGCTTCAATCCCTTCGGACAAGCGCTTTATCTCCATGTCGGGCGATATATCCTCGGCCTGCGGTCTGGTGGAATATCCCCCGAAATCGATAATTTCGGCCCCGTCAGCCAGCATGTTTTCTACCGTATGCAAAAGCCCCCTGCCCGCATGATACCTGCTCTCGGCAAAGAACGAATCAGGAGTAAGATTTACAATACCCATAACTACCGGACTGCTTAAGTCGAGTAGTTTTCCGTTTATTTTTATCTGATGTTTAAACATAAAAGATTGAATCACAATAATTATATCATTGATTAATCTGTTTACAAAAGTAAGAAAAATAGTGATAGCCCCGACTCAGGTAATTAATAAAACATTAAAAAAATGATAGTTCGGAAAAGGAACAAAGCAGCCCCTGCAAATAAACGGGATATTTGGTGTTTCTGTTTTTTTTGATAAAAATTTATTTGCTCATATACGTTATTTAAAAAAAATGAGTTATATAAATGGTGTTTTAAGCGTAAACTATTAAAAAAAGCCCGCTAACAATACGATGTAAAAGAAAAAAATACTATTTTTGCAAAGTTGTTTTAAATACTTCAATATAAAGTAAAAATACAATCATATCTACTTATGAAAATAAAAACAATAGCCAGGTTTACACTTGTACTTGCAGGAGTTGCTCTGATTTTTGCTTTCGGAAAAAAGAGCGAAAAGGTATCGAGGGTAAC
>Ga0316605_10000096_pt1 | contig 90102 bp, 77 predicted proteins | sample OWC_soil_day20_n_FD_207666 | JGI IMG/M metagenome (GOLD analysis project Ga0316605, IMG submission 207666) | Wetland soil microbial communities from Old Woman Creek delta, Ohio, United States - OWC_soil_day20_noCT | ecosystem: Environmental > Terrestrial > Soil > Wetlands | place: USA: Ohio...
CAAACTATAGATTTCATTCCGCTAAAGTAACATGTGGCATTCATCATTATAGGACACAATCAGCTGAGTCTTTACCAAATAATCAAAATAATATATAAATATGAGAAGGACACTTTTTCTTTTAATTTTCACTTTAAGCATAACTCATTTATTTTCGCAACAAATTTTTAGGAATTCCATTTTTCCACCTAATGAAGTTCCTTTATCGATGCATGAAGATTCTAATGGAAATATCAATATTGTAGGTTATGTTTCAGATTCATTATTTCAAAATTTAAAAGGTTATATTGTAACTTTAAATTCAACTGGTGATTTAGTTGAACAATTTCTTTATGGTGAAGATGAAGAAAAAGTGTCATTTTCTAAAATTTTGTCACTCAATAATAAGCGAATTGTATTTGGTGCATTTACTGATTTTTCTCAACGAAAATTATTTTTCATTGAATTTGATTCTGAATGGAATGAAATAGTTAAAAAGACCATTAATATTCCACCTGACAGAAATCTTGCTGATTTCAGATTAATAATAGATTCAGATTCGAATTTAGTTTTTACTGGTTCAACTTTGGATTATATTAATAATTATCCAAATAATTTTAATTTAAAATATGATTTATTAGGCGATTCAATAGTTAGTTTTTTTAATAATTCAAATTACCATCCAATTTCATATTGTATACAAGAATCCTTTGATAATACAAAATATTACAATATTATAGCTAATTTTCATTCAAATGGTTATTCTGGAATTCTTCAACTTAATAAAACTTTTGACACCATAGGATACTACATTTTTTCAAGAGATCTATTTTATACTTATAGTTCACTACCATACAAAGATTCTTTAATACTATTAGTTGGTATCAACACAATAAACAACCATAAATTGGAATTGTGTGTTTCAAATGAATATGGGAACATTAATCAAACTCTTTCATTTGAAAAAGAACCAATAATGAAAGAACATCCGGCTCTTATTCATCCTTTAAGTAAGATTAACAATCATATTTACTTAGGCTCAACAAGTAATTTTGATGATCTAAACGTGTATTACAGTCAATTTGATTCATGGTTTCATTTAATAAAACTGGATACTAGCCTAACTGTTATATGGGAAAAATGGTATGGTGGTGATGCCTATTATTTTTTGAATTCAGTATTAGCTACCTCTGATGGTGGTTGCTTACTGGTTGGAACTAAATATCCTCATGGATCTCCTTCTTTAATTAGATATTCCCATTTTGTCAAAGTAGATGCCAATGGGGATGTGATGTGGACGCAAGATATTAAGATGCCGGAATTGTCTTACAAAGTGTATCCCAACCCTACCCAATCGGTTTTTAATATCGAAAATAGTGAGCTAAATATTATACAAATAGAACTTTACGATATATCCGGAAGATATTTAACATCTAAATCAGACTGTAGCAACTCAACGATTTCTATCGATTTATCTCCCTTTTCCAATGGGATCTATTTTGCCAAAATTAAATCATCCAAAGGGGTGAGAACGGAGAAAGTGGTGAAGAATTAGGTTTCAGGTTTTAGGTTTTGGGTTTTAGTTATTGGGTTTTGGGTCTATTATTTGTGGCATTTTAAAAATAATGAACACAGAGTACCGCAGTGTTAAAAGGAGTTTCACAGTGTTTTAATTTAAAAATTCAGGCTGAATTAACACTGTGATACATCGTTTAACACTGTGATACACTGTGAAATAAAATTATTTTCTTTATTTTCAGATTATTTTACAAAAATAGCTGTAGGATAGCTATTTGCATAAGTTATAATCTTTTTTACTCCATTTTTAAATAGTACTGGATATTTATCAATATCACCATCAATACCTACCATGTAAACATCTGATCCAAGAACAAAAACATCTTGAATTGAGAGACAATTAAATACACTTGAGTTACCATTTTTCCAAAGACATCCTTTAAAATATCCATCATAAGCAGAACCAAAATAGCCATTACAAGCAACGTATGTGGTATCATTTGCTATAAAAATTGAATAAGCATCGGAAGTAAGACCACCAATGTTCAAGTCTTGTGATATACCATTAGTCCAAATAACAGCTTTATGAGATGTCATATTTGTAGTTTGATATTTGTCAATTCCTACGATATAAACATTATTGCCCGAAACAAATATATCATTAGCCATGGCTACATTATCAGAAATTATTGTTAATAATCCATTTTTCCAAAATAACGCTTTTCCTGCTGCACGATAAGCACCTGCAAATCCGGAGATATAAACATCATTACCTTGAACAAAAATTGCTGTTGCTGTAACATCATGTTCTACATATATACCTTCTCTATTCAATGTATCAATCACTCCATTTTTCCACACTACTGCATTTTTTCCTAAATAGCCAACTGCATAAACATTATTATTTGAAATATATAATCCATTAACACACCCATAACTATCTGATAATACATTTACTGTTCCGTTTTTCCAATAAACGGGTTTATCAAATTCTTTTCCTCCAACATAAATATTATTGTTATTATCTACGAAAATTGCTTTTGCCAATGAGCCACTTAAATCACTAGAAAGCACATATTTTACACTATCTTTCCAATATACGGCAGGACCAGAGTCAATAAAACGAGAGTCATTAGCTGCAATATAAACATGTGTAGATGAGTTGGGATTTGGAATAATAGGATCATCTGTCTCAGGATCACATGATACTAACAAAACAACAAAAGCAACAAAAAGTGCTATATAAAATTTGTTTTTCATTTTTTTATTTTACGTCTGCTCCTTTGCAGACAAAATTAATACTGAATGTTTTTAAAAGTTTTTATTTTATAATTTTTTAAAGCGCAAATATACATTTTTTTTAAATCAAATAAATAATTAAAAAAATATATTACTCTCTTTACAAAGGATTCCTACCCCAGCAGCAACCCCAAATCCCCTTTGCCTTCGCGGATCACTTCAATCTCATCCTGTGTACAATCCACTACCGTTGAAGGGATATTGTCACCATAGCCGCCATCAATAACGATATCAACCAGATCACCATATTTTTCGTATATAAGTTCCGGATCTGTAATATATTCAATAAATTCATCTTCATCTTTTATGGAAGATGAAAGAATTGGATTTCCATTTACATGAACAATCTCTCTGATAATACTATTATCGGGAACACGGATACCCACCGTTTTTTTAGTTCCATGTATCAACTTGGGAACTTGGTTATTGGCATTTAAAATAAAAGTAAAAGGACCCGGAAGTGTCCTTTTCATCGCTTTAAAAACAGTATTATTGATAGGTGTTGTAAAATCGGATAGATGACTTAGATCATAACAAATAAAAGAGAGGGAAGATTTCTTCTTCAAATTGCCTTGAATCTGAATAATTTTTTCGATCGCCTTTTGTTTATAGATATCGCAACCAATTCCATAGATGGTATCTGTGGGATAAATGATGATCCCGCCATCTTTCAAGCAGTCAACTACCTGTTGGATGGCCCGAGGGTTCGGATTTTCAGGATAGATTTTTAAAAGCATTTTATGAGAAATAAAAGAAGGGTAAGCTACTTGTATCGCACCGCTACAACCAATGTACCCTTGCTACATTCCTGTCCTGGGGGAGTTAAAAGGGAGCTGATCGTACAAGACTTACCCTACTGCAAAAGTACAAAAAATATCATTACTTTTGCACGCTTTTTTAATCAAAACGCTCATCATGAAAATTTTTTTAAAATCAAACCTCATTTTTTTTGCATTCATCACGTTATTAAGCAGTTGCAAAAATGAACAAACATACAATTTCCAGGGAACCGGCTTTGGGTCCTACTATTCAATAACCTATGTAGGAAAAGAAAATCATAAACTTCAGCAACAAGTGGATTCCATTATCGCAGATTTGAATCATCAGTTATCCCTTTTTGATACTACTTCAATACTATATCGGATCAATCAGGGAGAAAACTTACCTTATACTGAAGATATGATCAAGATGTTTGAGATCTCTCAGAAAATTGCCTCTAACACGAATGGAGCTTATGATATCACAGTTACTCCTTTGATCAATTTATGGGGTTTTGGGAAAGATAAAAAGAGTACCATTGAAAAATCTAAGATTGATAGTATCCTACAAATAGTTGGATTTACTAAATTAAAATTAGTAAATAATACGATAATAAAAGAGGATCCCCGTATTCAAATCAATTTTAATGCTATTGCAGATGGATATGCTTCAGATAAAATCGCCCATTTTTTGGAAAAACAAGGGTATCCCAATTGTATTGTTGATGTAGGAGGAGAAATAGTGGCGCTTGGAACAAAAGGGGGCAAACAGTGGCAAGTGGGTATTCAAACTCCAACAGAAGATGCGGATGGTGCAATTGATGCACAATTTACCTTTCCTATCAAGAATAAGGCGATTTCTACCAGTGGAAACTATAGAAAATACACTGAACTGGATGGACAAAGATACAGTCATATTATCAATCCTAAAACCGGACAACCGGAACACTCTTCATTGCTTAGTGTAACTGTCATTGCAGATGATTGCGCCACTGCTGATGCCTATTCTACAGCTTTCATGGTTTTAAGTATGGAAAAAACAATGGAGATTGTAAAGAAGAATCCCAAAATTGGAGTCTATTTTATATATGACGAAAAAGGGAAATTCAAGGTTAAAAAATCCCCAAATTTCCCTTAACAAAATCATTTATTTATTAACTCATTCAGGAAGTGTACTTCCTTGACTTCTCAATTTAGTAAAGATTGAAGATACTCCTACGCCTATTTTAAAATAAACAGGGAACCCAACACCGGGCATCATCCCAAACTCCATTCTGGTATAAAATCCAAGAAACTTACCGGATGTATTGTAAAATTCCATTCCTAATCTCCCTCCAAAAGGCATTTTTCTCAAAAGAGAAGCTGCATCATACGTTATATTTCCATAAGTGATTGGATTTAAGGTAATAAATGGAGCATAAAAAAGATCAAAATAGCCTGTTAATGTACTGGTAAATTTATCACTTTCCTGATAATCAGACATTTTAATTTTAAAATAATTCAATGATTTTTTACCAATTCCTAAATACAGAAAGGCACAATTCAGGTTGCTGCTATAATCAATTATTTGGCCATCAGGCATTAAAAGACCTGAAGTAACTTTTTCTTTAAATCCATTCAAAGTAGTTAAAGCATTCGCTTCAAATCGGGAGTTCATATAATATTCTGCTCCCAAACGTAAAATGGTTTGTTCATATACCCTCACTTTATAGTCTCTGTATTTTTTCACAGTATAGTCTCCGGATTGGGTTGTACTAATTGTTAAATCAAAACGATCATATATTTTTTTATTTCTCAATACTAATTCTGTTCCTGCATAAAAATTGTATCTATTTCCATCATTATAAATAAATGACATATCCAAAAGAGGTGCTAAAAAGCCGGCATTTACATATAAAATTTTTGCTACTTTAACATTCAGATCAGCCCCATAAAAGATTCCGGTATAAGGAAATCCGGCAGCAGGTGTAATATGAGCAGCAAACAAAATTTTAGGTTGATTAAAATAATCTACAGTAGCAGATGCCCAACCGTTGTTGTCAACTTGTGCCATACTGGTTTTGATGGATCCTAGGAAAAGTAAGCATGTTGTAAAGAATAAAAATTTTTTCATAATCTGTTTTTTTAGTAAATATTGATTTATTGTAATGTACTAACTCCAATCTTGGTGTATGTTTTGCAACTGTTTACAAAAATAGCGCCAATATTTTTGTAAATTGTTAATATTTATAAATGTTAACAAAAAAGTTAATTTTATAATATTCTGAATTTAGGCACTTTACAAATTTGTTTTTTTAATAATGACGAATTCAATTTATTTTTTCTTTTGCTTATATTTGTAAGAAGAATTTTGTTTCAAAAATGTAAAATTTATGAATGAAACCTTTGTGATAGTAATCTATTCAATTGCAACTTTTAGTTTATCTCTTATTTCAATATTAACATTTTTCAGAAGGAAAAAAAATCAAGGCTATTTTTGGTTATGCTTAGTTTTTTTCACTCCTGTAATTGCATTTACAAATAATATACTTATATATGAATATATGGGGAATCCCATGATTCATTTCACCTCAATGTTTTTTAATCTTTCTTATGGGGCCTATTTAATATTTACAATCTCTTATTTTAAAAACAACCAAAAACCAAAAAAATGGGGATGGTTATTTTTACCATCCTATTTATATATTCCATTTATAATTTTTTATTTATTCGACCATCGATATGTAAATGAGATTGTCAGTGGTAATGACATTACAGGAATGGCATTGTACATGAATTCTTTTTACAATCTTCTTATTGTCTTATATTCTATTGGTTCCAATATTTGGTTATGGGTAAAGGAATTAAAAGATATTTCACAAACCACTAATCTAATTTCTAAATCAAAAATACGGAAAGAGTTACTTTTAGTAATGCTGTTACTACAATTAGGAGCATTTGTTCCATATATTTTTCAATTGGATGCTATGTATATAATATTGTATATGCCTGTTTTTGGACAATTATTTTTTATTTATGTTTTTGTTAGATTATCCCCAAATATGTTCAATGAACTGTATGATCAACAAGAAAAACAGAATAAAGGGCGCTATTCCGGATTAAAACTGGAACAACAACGAATAGATGAGATTTTATCAAAAATAAAACTGAAGATGGAAAAGGAAAAATTGTATTTGAATGAAGAGTGCAATTTACAATCATTTAGCCAGTTAGTAAATGAAAGCCCTAATATTGTTTCGATGATTATCAACCAACATTACAATACAACTTTTCCGGATTTCTTAAATCAGTATAGAGTTCAGGAATCGATAAAGATGTTATCGGAGTTAAAAGATAAAAAATATTCCATAGAAGGGATTGCCTATGAATGTGGATTTGGAAACAGAACCTCATTTTATAATGCATTTAAAAAGCATACGGGAATGTTGCCTAATGAGTATAGGCATGCAATAAATGAAAAATGATGAGAGAAGACGGCAGTTGGCTTACAGCAGACGGCAGACAATGAAAAATGAAAAATGAAAAATGAAAAATGAATAATGAATAATGAAAAATGAAGGGAGAAGAGTGAGGAGTGAACAAAAAAAAAGAGCCTCAAAAAGAGGCTCTAATAATTAAAATTCTAACTATTTGTTGGCATCACGCCTGGAATATTTATCTTTTGATAATCACTGCAACGCCCATTCCGCCGCCAATACATAAAGAAGCCAATCCAATATGTTTGTTTTCATGGATCAATTCATGCACTAAAGTAACCAGGATTCTGTTTCCTGAAGCACCGATTGGGTGACCTAAAGCGATAGCACCACCATTGATATTGGTTCTTTCAAATAACCATTCCTGAGAAACACCATGTTCCTGGATCAATTCATGAACGACACCTAATGATTGAGCTGCAAAAGCTTCGTTTAACTCTAAAAGTTCCAAGTCACTTAATTTCATACCTGCTTTTTTCAATGCTTTGCGGATAGCAGGTACAGGACCTAATCCCATAACAGCGGGTTCCACGCCACCTTGACCAACAGCAACGATTTCAGCAAGAGGAGTTAATCCTAATTGTTTCATTTTTTCTTCAGAAGCTAATAAGATGAATGATGCGCTGTCATTAATACCGGAAGCATTACCGGCAGTAACAGTACCCTCTTTTTTAAAGGCAGGTTTTAAAGTTGCTAACTTCTCTAGTGATGTAGCTCTATTTGGATATTCATCATCTTTAAAAATGATGGTTTCTTTTTTAGTAACAATTTCCACAGGAGTGATCTCATCAACAAATTTTCCACCATCAACAGCTGCAATAGCTTTTTTTTGAGAATTGATAGCAAATTGATCTTGTGCTTCGCGGGTGATCTGGTATTTTTCAGCCACATTTTCAGCAGTGATTCCCATGTGATAATGTTCGAAAGCATCTGTTAATCCATCATTTACCATGTGGTCAATAGCTGTAAAGTTTCCCATTTTCACTCCATTACGAAGATTTCCATTGAGCACAAAACCGGCATTAGACATCACTTCAGTTCCACCGGCCAAAACAAGGTCAGCATCTCCTACTAAAATATCATTGTAGGCTGTCATAACAGATTTTAATCCGCTACCACAAACCATATTTAAACTATAAGCCGGAACTTCGGCGGGAATTCCCCCTTTTATCGCAGCCTGTCTGATTACACCCTGTCCCTGACCGGCATTCAGGATATTCCCACCGATCACCTCATCAATTTGTGCAGGATCGATTCCTGTTTGTTTAATGATATCTTTAATGACAACTGCAGCTAATTCACCCGGGGTAAAGTTAGCTAAAGTTCCGAACATTTTGCCAATGGCAGTTCGTTTTGCGGCAACAATAAAAACTTTTTTACTCATAATATAATATTTAATGATTGTAAATAAAACAATTGAATATAGTGACTAATTTAAGTCCATCGGTTTGAGATCCGGAGAGATGATCAAAGTTGCTTCAGTTGCAGCTTGTACCTCTTCAACGGTAAACTCAGGATGGATCTCTTGTAATACAATCCCCTCTTTTGTGATTTCCATAACGCCCATTTCGGTGACAATTTTATTCACCTGACCTTTAGCAGTAAGGGGAAGAGTACATTTTTTCAATATTTTTGGAGCGCCTTTAGCAGTATGTTCCATGGCGAGAATCACATATTTGGCACCGATCAACAGATCCATAGCACCACCCATACCGGGAGTTAACTTTCCGGGAATCATCCAGTTAGCCAGGTCACCTTGTTCATCCACCTGCATTGCTCCCAATATAGTAGCATCCACATGGCCGCCTCTGATAATACAGAACGATTGAGCTGATGTAAATGTGGAAGCTCCCGATTTGGCAGTAATATAGCCACCTCCGGCATTCAACAGATTCTCATCTTCAAAACCGGCTTCCGGTGTTGGTCCCATACCTAACATTCCGTTTTCAGATTGTAAAACCAATTCCACATCTTTTGGTAAATAATTAGGAACTAATGTAGGGAGTCCAATCCCTAAATTAACAACATTGCCATCCTTAAGTTCTTTAGCAACTCTTTTGGCAATCACTTCTCTTACTTGATTCTTATCCATAGTATTAACGATTTTTTCTTCTAACTAATTCTTCTGCAATGTATGATGCAACATTATCTGCATAACTATTCATTCCGAATCCGGCATCATAGCCCAACTCTTTGGCCAACTCATGAGAAATTCTCGGTCCACCGCAACAAACAATCAATTTATCTCGAAGACCTTCAGCTTCTAATAGCTCAATTAACTCTGTCAAGTTTTTAATATGCACATCTTTTTGAGTAACGGTTTGTGAAACCAAAAGGGCATCTGCTTTAAGTTCTATAGCTTTAGCAATAAACTCTTCATTGGTCACCTGACTTCCCATATTCAAAGCTTCGAACATCTCATAACGCTCAATTCCGTAGTGTCCTGCATATCCTTTCATATTCATGATAGCATCTATTCCAACGGTATGTGCATCAGTTCCGGTACTGGCACCAAGAACAACAATCTTACGACCTAAATTTTCTTTAATAAACTGATCGGTTTCATGCATATCCATGACATTAGATTCCACTTTATCCACTTTAATAGCTGTATAATCAACATCATAAACCGTTGATCCATAGCAATTAAAGAAAGTGAATCCATTTGTAAGCTCTTTATAATAAACTACTTGAGGATTTTCAAATCCCATTTTTTTCATTAATTGTTTCGCTGCTTCAATCGCCTCATCATTACAGGGAAGAGGAAGGGTAAAGCTCAGTTGCGTTTTCCCATCATTCATCGTATCCCCGTAAGGTTTAATTTTTTTCAGATCCAATGTTTGATCAAAGTCTTTTTGATCCATAGAATACAATCCACCACTCATATCAATTTGTATTAAAGGTATTTAAGTTTTATAAAAATGTTTTTTATTTTTTTGCAAATATATGAAATAATAATGAGATTTTCGAATGCTCAGAATGCTCGATTGCTCAGAATGCTCGATTGCTCAGAATGCTCGATTGCTCGAATGCTCATGTGCTCAAATTCTCAATGTGCTCATTTTTCATTTTTCATTTTTCATTTTTAATTATTCATTAATTTGCTAATTTGCTAATTTAAAAGGAGATCCGGTTGTTCAGTATCGCTTTTTTAATCTCTTCGAAGTTACGGGTGGGCATCTCAAAAGTAGTGGTATTCATACCGATCTGATGAGGATAATGGGCATCCGAACTGCGAATGAACGGTTTGTTTTTTAGGTACTTATGTTGTTGTATCATAGCTTCTTTTGTAGTATTATGAGTGATCTCAACTGCTTCATAATTCAAATCGAAAGGAATAAATCCCAACTGGGAAATCACACTGGTTTTGGATTTATCAATATGAGCAGGAATAAAAAGGCCTTGCAATCTATGTACCTCTTTTTCTATATTTTCTATCGAAACATCCAATCCAGAAGTAAGCAATCTTGGTTCTTCGTAAATAATATTCATCTCTTCATCAATTTGCACCTGATCTCCGAAATAATCGGGATTATTGGGAATATTGGGAAGATGAATCTCAATAAATGCCTGAAACTGATCTAATAGTTCATGAGTGGGAAAAAAGGCGAGGCAATGTGCTTCCTCTTTGGTAGTTACTTCAGCTCCGCAAAGAACAAAAATATCTCTGTTTTTAGAGTAATGTTCTGCTAACTTACAGTGTCTGGTAGAGTTGTGATCTGTAATTCCAATAATATCGATTCGATTGCGTAGCGCCATCTCAATGATATGTTCCGGTGTCATATCCAGATCTCCGCAGGGAGATAAAAGTGTATGTGTATGAAGATCAGCAATATATTGGGGCATTGTTATTTTGTAATTATTAAGATTTGGAAATGCAAAAATACGCTTTCTTTTAGTATTTTTGCCAAAAAATATTGAAATATGACGATACAAGAGATTGCAACCCATATCTCAGGGGTGATTGTGGAAGGTGAGAAGCATAAAATCGACCCCGTTGAATGTGCCTTTGCTTCCGATTTAATGAGTGATGTGCTCACGATAAATACATCAAAAAGGATCATGTTAATCACTGGACTTGCTAATTTACAAACTATTAGAACTTGTGAAATGTCTGAGATTAAAGTGATTCTATTTGTACGTGGGAAAAAAGTTTCTGAAGAGATGTTGGAATTAGCTCAGGAAAATGAGATGGTGTTGATAGAAACGCCTTTATCTATGTACAGAACTTCAGGTATTTTGTTTAATTTGGAATTATCTCCTGTTTACTAAACTACTAATTATGAACTTTACATTTTCAGTTGAAGGGGGTGATTTCACCAATGCAGGAGCGGCATCCAGTCATGTAAAAAAAATGATGAAACAGTTAGGCGTTGATAATGGTATTATCAAAAGAACTGTTGTTGCACTTTATGAAGCAGAGGTAAATATTGTGGCCCATGCTTATAATGGTCAGATTGTGGTTGATATAGAAGAGGATAAAATTTATATCAAATTAGAAGATGAGGGTCCCGGCATCCCTGATATTTCTCAGGCGATGCAAAAAGGATACTCTACTGCATCTCCAAAAGTAAGAGAGATGGGATTTGGTGCCGGCATGGGATTACCCAATATGAAAGCGAATGCAGATATATTAAATGTTGTCTCTGAGGTGAATAAAGGAACCGTTGTCGAGATCACTAATTTTTTTAATGCTCAATAAAACCTATAGATATGGAAGAGTTTCACCATGCGCTCAAATTTAAATATGAATTGTGTATTGGATGTTCCCATTGTACCGGTGTGTGCCCTACAGCAGCCATTCATGTTCAAAATGGAAAACCGATCTTAGATCCAAATCGCTGTATCGACTGCGGAAGATGCTATCTTTCTTGTCCTGTCAATGCCATCTATATTGATCAGGATGACTTTAAGACAATTTACAATTACAAATATCCGGTATTGCTGGTTCCCTCATTTTTCAGTGCTCAATTTCAGGAAAGGATCAGCAACAAAGCGATCTTATCTGCTTTTTACCATTTGGGTTTCAAAAAAGTGTATGAAGTGGAACGTTCGGTTAACTTATTGAAAGAAAAATACAATGAAATGAATGAAAATGAAGATACCGATAAACCTATCATCTCTTCATTTTGTCCTGCCATTGTTCGGCTGATTCAGGTAAAATATCCCTCTTTAGTATCGAATATTTCAAGAATAAAACCACCTTTGGATCTTACTGCCTTGTTTATCAAAAAAAGCTTAACCAATGAAGGGATCCCATCTGAGGATATAGGGATTTTTTATGTTACGCCCTGTGCTGCTAAGATTGCCGCAATAAAAAGCCCTGTTGGTGAAGATAAATCTGTTATTGATGGTGTTATTAATATGAATTATATGTATAATAAAGTGTTGCGGACCATCAAACAGGGGGAATACAAACTGGTGGAGGATGAAGATGATTTTCATACCTTATCTAATGAGAGTATTTTATTTGCATTAACTACGGGTGAGGTTAGATTATTAGACAGAGGTCGCAACTTAGCAATAGACGAAGTACATAACGTATCTGATTTCTTAGAAAAGCTTGAGAATGAGGATATTGACAATATCGATTTTCTTGAATTACGTGCTTGTGATGAGAGTTGTGCAGGTGGTATTTTATGTGCCGGAAACCGTTTTTTAATCGCTGAAAGACAAAGGAAAAGGGTTACAAAAAATAAACCGATCGTTCAAACAGATCAAATGAGTGACTATGTTGATTATTTGAATGAAAATATGACTGTTGGGCCTGTTTTACCCCGTTCAATGGATAAACTGGATGATGACATATCCATTGCTATGCGTAAAATGAAGAAATCGTTTGAAATCAACGCCCATCTTCCTCAGGTGGACTGCAGAATTTGTGGCTATCAAACCTGTAAAGAGTTGGCCAATGCCATTGTGAATCAGAATGCAGATCTGAATCAATGTGTATTTATTCAGAGAACCTTAGAACAAAGTGATAAACTGACCACTACTGAAGCGATTAAAGTGACCAAAAAAGTGTGGGGGGATAAAAAAATTGACAAAAACACTTTAAAAAATCTAAATTTAGAATAGATGAAAGATTTATCGATGCACATCATGGATATTTTGCAAAATTCCACCCGTGCAGGAGCCACAAAAATTGAACTCGATATCATTGAAAATACAGATTTAGATACACTTACCATTACATTTAAAGACAATGGGTCGGGAATGTCTGAAGAGGTTTTGAGTCAGGTACTCAATCCATTTTTCACTACTCGAACCACCAGAAAAGTGGGTTTAGGGTTATCCTTACTCAAACAAAATGCAGAATTAACCGGTGGTTCATTAGCTATTTCTTCGACATTAGGGGTTGGTACAGAAGTAACTGTTACCTTTGGATTATCCCATATCGACAGGCCGCCAATGGGTGATTTAGCCGGAACCATAGTATTAACGGCCTCAGCATATCCAAACATCAGATTCATAGTACATTATCAAAAACCGGGCATCGACTACACTTTTGACACCGAGGAGATCAATGAAGCCTTAGATGGTGTTTCAATTCAGGAGCCGGAGATCATTCAGTATCTGATTGAGATGTTCAGGGAAAACCTGTGAAGAGTGGGTTTAAGGTTTAAGGTTTAAGGTTTAAGGTTTAAGGTTTAAGGTTTAATAAGTAATAAGTAATAAGTAATAAGTAATAAGTAATAAGTAATAGGTGTCAGGTAATATTTAACAGATAACATTTAATAATTCATCCTTTCCCCTTTTCCCTTTCTCCAAATTAGCACATTATCTTATTAATCAGGGCGTTCCGGCACCAGCCACCCCGCAATACCACCCTGCTGCCGTCGGGCTTTTCAGGGGTCCGCTTCGCTCCCGTACTTCGCTGCTCTTCACTTAAGATGGCTCATTCCAAATCGAATCATGCATCGCGGCGTTCGTTCCAGCTTGTACCGCTTCGCGCCCTTCCAATCCCTAACGCGAAAAACCTGCGGTTTTCTAGTGAATAGTGAATAGTGAATAGTTCCTTTTAAACCTTTCAACTTTCAACCTTCAACAGCGCAGCGTTCAACCTTTCAACTTTCAACAGCGTAGCGTTCAACCTTTAAAAAACTGACAACTAATAACTGACGGCTATTTAGTATTCCTTATTTAGGAAATAAATAATTCCTTGTTTATAATCTTCAGCTGTTAGATTTTTGATCCCTATGATTTTTTGATCTTTGATTTTTAGGATGCCTATTCCGAACATTCCAAACGACATCCGATCAAGTTTATTGGTGGTATCAATGAGTGTAGTAGAATGAAGTGTTTTTATCGTGTCGCTTAAATATTTCAAAGTTTTTTGAGAAAAAAGAACTGCTTGAAATCTCTTTTTCATCTCTTCCGTATTCCCCAATAATATTTTTAAAGCAGCTTTATTACAGGGGACGCAACCTCCAGGTAAAATGAAAAAATACTCTCCATCTGTAATTTTAAATTCAGGGAACTGTTCTTTCATATAATTATTGAAAAACCTTGTCCTTTTCTCTAAAACAGTTTCCTGAGCGTAAATTTTTGTACCAAAAGAGATCATGGCAAGAAATATGAAGTAAACAACTTTTTTCATGATTTATAAATTTTTATTGCAATCAAAATAATCCTATAGGTTATAATTTTTAATTTTATAGAGTACTAAAACAGAATTACCAGAATTCTGATCCGTTAAAATTTTATCTTGGATGGCTATTCCTTCAGGAACAATGAAAAATCCTTGTTTTCTTAAATGATTTGGCATATCAATTTCATCCACTTTTTCAAATTTATCATTCAAAATTAAAATGGACCAAGGAGCATCTTCTGGTTTATTATAGGTTCCATCTTCGTTTTCATATGGATACTGTTTTTTAACAATAATATAGTATTGATCTCTATAAGAATCATAATAATGATTTAAATACCCAACAGTCTTACTACTATTTTCTTCGTATTCAGTTAAATCATAATCGTCTATATTTTTCTTATATTTTATTTCTTTAGTTTTAAATTTACTATTTAAGTATTTTGATTTCATTTCTCCATTAGAATATATTGATAAACTATCTAGTTCATAAAATGAAAAAATGAAATCAAGGTTACGATTTAAACTCACATGATAAATATAGTTGTACATACCGTCTAAACTTTTAAATTTATCAGGATATTTCCCTATCCCTTTTTCAATTTTAATACAATTTCCAGAAAACTTATAACATGACAGAATCGGTTCAGAAAAAAGCTTAATTCGACTATCTAAACTTCTTTGATAATTATGAAGGGAAGGTATAGTAGTTTGAAAATACAAAAAATATTCTCCATTTTTGTTTTTATTTGAAAATAAATTTAAAAATGTCCAGGGAATCTTTTTCTCGCCATAAATTTTGCTAAAATCAAAATAAAAAGTATCAATAATTTCGGATTTGTTATTTATCAATAAATATTGGTCAGAATTAGGATAGTTGACAATTAAAGAGTCTTTATTTAAACAATAAAAAGAAGTTAAAAGCCCTTGTAATTTAAAAATTGTTGTAGGTTTAATAGAATCAATTGAATAAATAAAGTAAAGTTGCTCATTAATTTCAGTAAAATAGTAGTTGACTTGAGTATAATATTCGGGAACAAAAATCGATTTTGACATAGAAACACTAAAATCCAGATTGATTGTATCAATCGGTACGAGAGGGAATTCTGGGCTGGAAGTATAATTGTTGCCTCTTCCTGGAAATACTATCAAAATTTGAATGATGATTAGAAATACTAATTTAGGCCTCATGTTATTTATTTTATTTTTAATTGTTAAATAATCCGCAAATATATTAAATTTTTTAACATTTATAAGTAAATGAAAATGTTAATAAATGATTACAATAGAATACAATGATTTAGCTGTCAGGGTTCAGTGATCGTTTCCGGTCGCTTGACACCTGTCACCAAGCCCCGCATTAGGGCGGAGCCGGAAAGCCAAATAAAGTAACAAGTAATAGGTAACAGGTATTACATGACTCTTCCTAATTTATTAGAATTTTGGGGTTTGAGCACATGATCACATTGAGCATCACGAGCACATGAGTATAGGCCGGAATGCCCAAAAATATTAACACTGTTAATTTTTTAAAATAGTTTTGTATCTTATTGTTTTTATGCAATTTACAGTTAGTAATATGTTCTTCTTTTTCTATATAAAATATTAAATTTATAAATAATTGTTAAACTTAACAAAAGGGACGTCCTTTTTTTGTACATTCGCGAACCAATTTAAAAGACCTTAATATATTTATATCAATAGATACAAAGTACTAATAATCAATTAATTAAATTTAATATGGATAAGATTAAATCTTTAGCCGATTTGAAGAAAAAGAGAGAAGAACTTCAATCTGCTCTTACACTTCGCGAGCAAGGCGAAAATACCGAGAACTTAATTCAAGTTAGAGTGGCGATGGCCACGTGCGGTATTGCATCGGGTGCTAAACAAGTAATGGAAGTTATTATTAACGAATGCAACAAAAGAGGTATTCAAGCAGTGGTTACTCAAACAGGATGTATGGGATACTGTTATGCAGAACCAACTGTTGAAGTTACCAAACCGGGTTCAGAACCAGTTGTATTTGGTTATATAACACCAGTAAAAGCAGAAGAATTAGTAGCTAAATATTTAGCTGGCAATGAGATGCTTGATGGCGTTATTCCTGTGAATTATGAAAAAGTAAATCAATAACATAAATAGGAGGTTTTCTCATGTCAAATTTCAAGTATCACATATTAATTTGCGGTGGAACAGGGTGTCATGCATCGCAAAGTGACCAGATTAAAAACAATTTAGCACAATTAGTAGTTGAAAAAGGGTTAGCAGACGAAGTTCAAGTGGTTGTAACAGGCTGTTTTGGATTCTGTGAAAAAGGCCCTATTGTTAAAATGTTACCCGATAACACATTCTATACCCAAGTTAAACCTGAAGATTGCCGCGAAATTATCGAAGAGCATATCATCAAGGGTAGAAAAGTGGAAAGATTATTATATCAAAATCCTGAAACTAAAGAACATGTGTCAGATTCAAAACACATGGGATTTTACAAAAAACAATTACGTATCGCTTTACGTAACTGCGGATTTATCAATCCTGAAAATATTGATGAGTATTTTGCAAGAGATGGATATGCAGCTTTAGCATCTGTTTTAGAACAAAATAATCCACAAGCTACTATTGAAGCAATTAAGAAATCAGGCCTTCGTGGTCGTGGTGGTGGTGGCTTCTCTACCGGTTTAAAATGGGAATTAGCATCAAAAAATCCAGCAGATCAAAAATATGTTGTTTGTAACGCTGACGAAGGTGACCCAGGTGCATTTATGGATCGTTCCATCTTAGAAGGTGACCCACATACAGTTCTTGAAGCTATGGCTATCAACGGATTCTGTATTGGTGCAACCAAAGGTTTGATCTATATCCGTGCTGAATATCCACTTGCTATCGAACGTTTAAAAATAGCTATCGCTCAAGCAATGGAAACCGGTGTTCTTGGAAATAACATCTTTGGAACAGATTTCAGTTTCCATATTGAATTGAGATATGGTGCAGGTGCATTTGTTTGCGGTGAAGAGACTGCATTAATCCACTCTATGGAAGGGGAACGTGGTGAACCTACTTTCAAACCACCATTCCCTGCTCAGGAAGGTTATCTAAAAAAACCTACCAACGTGAACAACGTGGAAACATTTGCTAACATCCCAGTTATTATCCTTAAAGGTTGGGAATGGTTCTCCTCAATTGGAACCGAAAAATCAAAAGGAACTAAAGTATTTGCATTAGCAGGAAAAATCAATAACGTTGGTTTGATTGAAGTACCTATGGGTATCACTCTTCGTGAAGTTATTTACGAAATTGGTGGCGGTATCAAAGATGGTAAAAAATTCAAAGCCGTTCAAACCGGTGGTCCATCAGGTGGTTGCTTAACTGAAAAATTCTTAGATACTCCTATTGATTATGATAACCTTATCGCTGCAGGCTCTATGATGGGTTCCGGTGGTATGATCGTAATGGATGAAGATGACTGTATGGTTTCAGTTGCTAAATTTTACTTAGACTTTACCGTTGAAGAATCTTGCGGAAAATGTGCCCCTTGTAGAATCGGAAATAAAAGATTATTTGAAATCCTTGAAAAAATTACCGAAGGTAAAGGAACCATGGAAGACCTTGAAAATCTTTCAAATTTGAGTAAAGTTATTAAAGACACTGCACTTTGTGGATTGGGACAAACTTCTCCAAACCCTGTATTATCAACCTTAGATAATTTCTGGGAAGAGTATGTAGCTCACGTAACCGACAAAAAATGTCCTGCAGGTCAATGTAAAGCATTAAAACAATATGTCATCGAACCGGATGCTTGTATTGGATGTACAGCATGTGCTCGTGTTTGTCCAGTTGGTGCAATCAAAGGTGAGAAAAAAATGGCTCACGAAATCAACCAAGAAACATGTATTAAATGCGGTGCTTGTTACGAAAAATGTAAATTTAACGCAATTTTTATTAAATAGAAAGGTAAGATATAATGGATCAAGTAAAATTAATCATAGATAATAGAGAAGTTAGTGTACCCAAAGGTACAACAATCCTAAAGGCTGCTTCTTCGATAGGTATACATATCCCAACACTTTGCCATTTTGAACTGGAAGGTATGAATATTCACAATAAACCAGGTGGATGTCGTATTTGTGTTGTTGATGTACAAGGTAGAAAAAATTTAGCACCTGCTTGTGTAACTGAAGTTTACGAAGGTATGGTGGTGAAAACAAACTCAGTTAGAGTTTACAACTCAAGAAGAACCGTTCTTGAACTCATCTTAAGTGACCACCCATTTGATTGCTTGGTATGTGCAAAAAGTGGAAGTTGCGAACTTCAGGATTTGTCCATCCGTTTCGGAGTTAGAGATGTTCCGTTCAAAGGGGAAATGTCTCAATATCAAATTGAAACATCTACTTCAATCATTAGAGACAATAACAAATGTATTATGTGTCGTCGTTGCGAAACCGTTTGTAACGATTTCCAAACCGTTGGCGCATTATCTGCTATTGAAAGAGGTTTCCCAGCTGTAGTTTCTACTGCTTTTAACCAAAAAATGCACCATTCTCCATGTACATTCTGTGGTCAATGTGTGGCTGTTTGTCCTGTTGGGGCATTAGTGGAAATGGATAGCACTCCTAAAGTGATCAGAGCGATCGCTAACGAGAAAAAAACTGTGGTTGTTCAAGTAGCTCCTGCTGTTCGTGTTGCTCTTGGTGAAGAGTTCGGAATGAAACCGGGGTCAATCGTAACCGGCAAAATTACCGCTGCCCTTAAACAATTAGGTTTTGACTACGTATTCGATACTGACTGGAGTGCTGACTTAACCATCATGGAAGAGGGTACTGAGTTGATCGGACGTTTAACCAAATATTTAAACGGTGACAAAACCGTGAAATTACCATTACTAACCTCTTGTTGTCCTGCATGGGTGAACTTCTTTGAACATCAGTTCCCTGATATGAAAGAGATTCCATCCACTGCAAAATCTCCACAACAAATGTTTGGTGCCATCGCTAAAACTTATTTTGCTGACAAAATCGGTGTAAAACGCGAAGATATGGTGGTTGTTTCTGTAATGCCTTGTTTAGCTAAAAAATATGAGTGTGATCGCGACGAGTTTAAAACGGATGGTAATCCTGAAGTGGACTACTCTATTACAACCCGTGAATTAGCGCATTTAATCAAACAAGCCAACATCGATTTCAACTTGCTAGAAGATGCTGAATTTGATTCACCTTTAGGAGAATCAACAGGTGCAGGTGTGATCTTTGGAACAACAGGTGGTGTAATTGAAGCTGCTTGCCGTACCGCTTATGAGATCATCACTAAAAAACCTCTTCCAAAAATCGACTTCACTGAACTTCGTGGTTTAGAAGGTGTTAGATCTGCTACAATTGATGTTGATGGTCTTCCATTAAACATTGGTATCGCTCATGGATTAAGCAATGCCCGTAAACTTCTGGAACAAATTCGCAGAGGAGAATCTCAATTCCACGCAATTGAAGTGATGGCTTGTCCTGGTGGATGTATTGATGGTGGTGGACAACCACTACACCATGGTAATGCAGACATTATCAAAGCCCGTTGGGAAGCAATTTATGAAGCAGACAGAAATATGCCAATACGTAAATCTCATGAAAATCCTTCTGTAATTACTCTTTACAAAGAATTCTTAGGTGAGCCATGTGGACATAAATCTCATGAGTTGTTACACACACATTACTTTGATAAACAAAAAGTTATTGAAGTTAAAGTGGACTAACCCTTTTGTTAATTATTAAAAGATAGAAATCATGTCAAGTATAAAAATACAAATCAGTGAAAAAACCAGAGCTAAAATTGAAGAGATTGCCAAATCATTCAACAATGAACCTGGTGAACTAATCAATGTGTTACACAAAACCCAGGAGTTCTTGGGTTACCTTCCAGCAGAAGCGCAGGAAGTGATTGCCAAAGAGATGAATGTATCAACAGCTAAAGTGTATGGTGTTGTATCATTTTATTCTTTCTTTACGATGATACCAAAAGGAAGATATCCTGTTTCAATATGCATGGGAACAGCATGTTATGTTCGTGGTGCTGAAAGAATCTTAGACGAATTCAAACATCAGTTAGGACTAAGTGTTGGGGAAACCGGTGCAGACGGACTATTCTCATTAGCATCTTTACGTTGTGTAGGTGCATGTGGATTAGCTCCAGTAGTTTTGGTAGGTGAAAAAGTGTTTGGTCGTTTAGCATCTGATGATGTTAAAGGGATCGTAGATGAGTACAAAAACGCCTCCGGAACCGTTTAATCTAATGCAATTTCAATACAAGAAAGGGTAGTAACAATGTTGCTGCCCTTTTTTTATGTCGATAGTCAATAGTCGATACTCAATAGTCGATAATCGATTGTCAATAGTTGACAGAATATGACTATAGACCATTGACCATAGACCATAGACTTTCCGACCCATTTTTCATTCTTCATTCCCCTTTCACCATTTTAACTACACTTTTCACCCATTTCTATCTATACTATACAAAACCTTTTTTTATTTTTGCTGATAGAATTTAATCACACCATTAATGTTTTAACAGGTCTAATTTATTTCCAAGATATTATGAATATGTACACTTTTAAAGATTTTATGGTGAAAATAGTAATGAGTTGTTCCTCTTTAGGACTGATCTAATAAACATAACAATTAAAAAAATGAATCGTTTTATCCCAATCTTTTTGTCATTTCTTCCTATTTCCCTTTGTTTAATAAGTTGTGAAGGATTTAGAATTGCGACCGGGACTGTTTATGACAAGTGTACCAAATCATCCATTGAAAATGTCAAATGTAAAGTTTTAGAAACAGAGCAATGTTTTTACTCAGATAGTTCTGGGAAATACAACATTCATGGAAAATTTATGCCACTAATACCAAGAAGAAGTATTGAAGTTGAATTTTCTAAAGAAGGGTATAAAACTGATACAATTATAAATCCAAGTTTTTTTGTTTATTTAGATAATTTGCAATTTTTGAATACTTTCAAACAAGAAATAGAGAATTGCGGGCAAGATAATAATTCACTTTTAAATAATCAGGAGGCAATTTTTCTAAACAAATATATTGAAAATCGAAATGATTTTGATTTCAACAATAAAAAAATCTTATTTGTAACAGGTAGTGGAGGAGAAATAATAACTTCCAAAAGAGAATTTTTCAACAGTGTCAAAGAGTGGAAAGAAAAGTATTGCGACAAAATACAAACCTCATTAGTAATTCTTTCTGTTGAAGAAACTGAACTATATGAATATGACGCCATTGTTTTATATTGGGTTAAGATTTTCACTCCAAAGGTTAAAAACAAGATATTAATGAAATCAAAAACATAAGACATAAACACTCTGCTTTAAAAAACACTCTAAAAAATTAACATTCAGCGAATTTCGATGTAATTCATTGTGATACGGAACTTTCAGGAAATCGTACTTTACAATTTTGAGATCTTTATGATAGGTTTCGATTCGGATTTAATATTTTTTATTTGCTATTCGTTGAGTGTCTTAATATTTATTATATATTTGCAATCTTTAGTCACAAGCTAGGAGAAGCCTGTGGCAATTCAAGAATTGATTGATAAATATGGGAACAGATATAAACAAAACGGTATTTGACGAGGCAACTAAATTGAAGTTACACATATTTGGCGAATGCTTTGAAGAGTGGTTCCCTGTTTTCTTACATAGCCCTTGGTTTAAAAAACTCTATATTTTTGATTTCTTTGCAGGAAGTGGAAAAGATTTGGAGAATAATGCTGGTAGTCCATTAGTTTTATTGGATAAAGCAAAAGGTATAGAACGCAAATATTGCATCAATGCAAAAAAAGAGATCAAATTCCTATTTAACGAAGGCGAAGAAGATAAAAGCAAGGAACTTAAACAAAATGTAGCTAATTATATTGAAGAATGTAAACGGGAAAACGATTGCGATGATTGCATTTTTCAATACAAAGTAGAAAACTATAACTTTCAAGAAATTTTTTCTGATTCTTCTTTAACAAAAATATTTCAGAATAAAGAATTTGGCAAATTTATTTTGCTTGACCAATATGGGTTTAGTCAAATAGATGAGAAAATATTCAAACAATTAATTTCATATCCAAAAACAGACTTTATATTTTTCATTTCGTCATCTTTTATTAGTCGATTTAGAGAACACCCAAATACAACGAAATATATTGATACCACAAAAATAAAGTTTGATGAAATTCGACCCAATGAGATTCACAGGGCAGTTGCTAAATATTTTAGAGATTTAATTCCGAAAGAAATCGAATATTATTTGCATCATTTTTCAATTAGGAAAGAAGAAAAGAAAGGTAATTATTACGGATTAATTTTTGGGACAGGTCATACGCTTGGAATGGAAAAATTCCTCAAAGTCTGTTGGCATCATGATGCTTTTTCTGGTGAAGCCAATTATAATATTGATAATAACTTTGAAAAAGGAACTTTGTTTTTCCACTCTGAAAGTAATGTAAAGAAGGATATTGTTTCAAAAGAAATAAAAAGATTAATTTTATCCGGTGAAATATCAGATAATATATCAGGGTTTAAATATGCAATGCTCAATGGATGTGAACCAAAATTATTTACAGATGTTGTGCATGAACTTGTAAAAGAAAAATTGATTGAACGATTTGGCGAAGTGAATAATCATTCTTCAAGTATTCATAAGGCAAAAGTTTATCATATTAAAAAGTTGAACAATGACACATAAAATAGAATGGACAGAGCAAACGTGGAATCCATCGGCAGGTTGCACAAAAATAAGTTCAGGTTGTAAAAATTGTTATGCCGAAACAATGGCATTCCGTTTACAGGCAATGGGCGTGGAAGGCTATGAAAACGGTTTTAAATTCAATCCTGTTCCAAGTAGATTAAACGACCCATTCAAAAGAAAAAAACCAACTGTGTTTTTTGTTAATTCAATGAGTGATATTTTCCACGAGAATATGCCTGAAGATTATTTAAATCAAATATTTAACGTAATAGAGTTAACGCCTCAACACACCTATCAGATTCTGACAAAAAGAGCTGATAAAATGTATCAATATTTATCTCAAAGAACAATTCCAAAAAATATTTGGTTGGGAGTCTCTGTTGATACTCGCAAAGAAGGATTACCAAGAATTGATTTGCTAAGAAATCTTCAAGCTAGTGTGCTATTTCTCTCTGTTGAACCATTGCTTGAAGATTTAGGAATAATGAATTTAAAAAATATTGATTGGGTTATTGTAGGGGGTGAAAGTGGCAATCAAGCAAGACCAATGGAAAAAGATTGGGTTGTTAACATTAAAAAACAATGTGAATCAGAGGATATTGCATTTTTCTTTAAACAATGGGGCACTTGGGGGGCAGACAAGATAAAACGAAATAAAAAGTTAAACGGTAAAGAAATTGACGGAAAAATTTGGCAACAATACCCTGAAATTATTGAGCAACAGTTTGCAGATGTATAATTTGATAAATAATTTAAAGATACAAATACATTACCAAACTCTCTGGAATGAACCTAATCCTTTCTTAAAAAACATATTGAAAGATTAATTTTTAATGAGTTACGATATAATTCAAAGAAAAATAAAATTTTAGAAAAAATGTGTACACTTTAAAATGTACCTCCTTCTGCGTCAATCTGCGAAATCTGCGGGAGAAAAAAAATAATTCCACGCCCGCTGATCACGCTGATTTACGCAGAAGAAATTTAAAAAATATTCAATTCTATATACAAAATGAAAAAGAGTATCGGTTACTCGTTTCATTGATTTTGAATTTTTATGATCCTTTTTCCATTGAAATAAAAACAATTTCAAAAAACAATATTCTTTTATTTAAAGCGTTTTCCTTTATTATCAATTCTTACTATTGGGTAAAGAAACTTTATGGTTTTACTTGATTAATAGGGTTCCTAATAATAATTGTTGAGAAAATCGAGATTTTATTAAAATGGTTAACAGATTTCAAGTTGATATAACAATTATAAAACAGTAAATTGAGAATATAAAACTAAAATTATAATATTATGAAAAGACTTCTTCATTTTGCATTTATTTTATTGACAATTACTTTCTTCGTTTCTTGTGAAAAGCAACCGGATACTGACATTGAGATCATTGAAAAACAATTACAAGAGTTTGTTAGTGACAATGGATTATCAAAATGCACTATCATCGATATGAATGGTGAAACGAGTCATACCGAACATACCAATGTTGATTTTTCAATATCAAATGGATTTGTTATCGTAAATGCATCCGGCAATTATGGTGAGTATCAAGATCGGTATAATTTACTCTATTTATCAAAATATATGTTGGATAGCAATAACAATTTAGTCTTGTACTTTGCAAATACTCATTTTTAAATCGTGCCTGCTTTGTTTTAAGCCTGCCATTGTGCCATTATCAGTTATTGATAGATCCACATCAATACGGGCAACGTTGTTTTTTGAAGAAGCGGATCTATCAGTTTAAAGCTATTATTAGAAATTGTGGGACATCCCCACCCTTCCGGTGTGCCGTCCGGATACACTTCCGAATCGGAAACAACTTCCCAGGAATGAAAACAGATCAACCTTTTATTGGCATTGCTGTTGGTACTTTCTAAACCGTGCATTTGATAGTTTATATGAACGCCCCAGTTACTGTACCCACGCTTTCCCAATCTGTATTTACCTAATGAAGAACAATGACTTCCATCTACATTGCTAAATTGGGGAGAATCCTTAGACTGATCATAACTCCACATATTATCACAGCAACCATGTCCCACTAAAAAAAGGTGTTGAATGGTATCTTTCTGAAAATCCCAAACCAGAAATCTTTTTACCCCTGAATGGAGACTCATATCAATCAAAATACAAAAAGTGGTATCCATTTTATTCTTCTTGCAAAACTCATACGCTTGTTTTGCTTTTTCTTTGGTTTTCACTATATTGATTGTCGGTTTTGATGCAAATGTTGAATTTTGATTCCGGAATGAAATTCCCGACGAGTCCCCATTAGAAACAAAAACTAAAAGTAAAACCAAAAACACTAATTTTTTAAAAGGATTCATACTTGTCATTCGTTATTAATGAACCAAAATAGAACTCAAAAAACATTCAATTTATTATCTCTAAAAAAAATAAAAAAAACTATATAATTATCACATTAGCACATTAGCTTATTAGCTTATTAGCCTTTAGCCCTTCGCCTTTAGCCCAATTAGCACATAAGTATTTCATTATAGATTATTTTTTAAAAATATGGTTGAATCTAAATAATTTTTATATATTTGCCAATCATAAAAACTGTAATCATCAATAAAATAAATTGTTATGAAAACGAAAACTATTTTTTTAGGGATTTTTCTTTTTTGGGGATTTCAATTTGGACTAGCTCAATGTGTCATTTCAGCTGGAAATAATCAAAGTATCACCTGTGGTGAGTCAGTCACTTTAACCCCAACTACAAGCTGGAATTCTATAAATTACACCCAACTTAACAGTTTTTCATTGAAGTCTACCTGTTTTATTAATAATGATTTGGGCTATATTGTTGGGGATAATGTTAACAGTGCTGTTTTGGCAAAAACAATAGATGGAGGTCAAACCTGGTCCGTTCAAACCTCATCAGCCCCAGGTGTTTCTGTTTCATTGAATAAAATTCGCTTTTTTAATGATACTTTAGGTTTTTTTGTGGGAAGTGCTACTTTTCAGGGGATGACGATTGAAATGATCAGCATCATTCATGGGGATTCCATATATTCTGGCTCATTTGGAGATAATCCCATCAGTAGAAATTTAAATGATATTTTTTTCGTTTCTCCATCGACTGGTTATGTTGTTGGAAGTTTTGGCACCATTGGAAAATCAACGAATGGTGGATTTAATTGGACAACATTAAATAGTGGCATTTTACAGACTTTATACGGTGTTTATTTTACAAGTCTTGCAACCGGATTTATAGTAGGTAGTTCCGGAACTATCTTAAAAACAATTGATGCCGGTCTTACCTGGAGTCCAAAAACCAGCAATACATCCGAAACTTTACATGATATTTATTTTATTTCTAGCAATATAGGATTTGCTATAGGGGATAATGGCACTATTCTTAAGACCATTGATGCCGGAGAAAACTGGATTTTACAAACTTCAGGAACAGTGAATCATCTAAGATCCATTGAATTTAATTCAATAGGCATAGGTTATATTGCAGGACAAAATACCATATTAACAACTTCTGATGGCACCAATTGGAACTCCAATTATAATCCCAACCTAACACTATTGGGAATCAGTTTTGGTAGTGATCAGGTATGTTATAGTGTTGGAGAACAAGGGCATATTGTAAAAAAGGTGCATTTTGATCAATTTAGTTGGACTCCTGTGACAGGTTTAAATGATCCGAATAGTCAAAACCCAATCGCAGCTCCTTCACAAACAACTACTTATACTGTAACAGCTTCGATTCAAAATGGATGCAGTGCCACTTCTTCCGTTACCATTTCTGTAGTTCCTATGAGTGCTCCAGAGATTTGTATAGTAGGTGTAAGCGAGAATAATAAAAATTTGATTGCATGGGAAAAACCTGAAATCGATTTTGTGGATTCATTTTACATTTACAGAGAAACAACCATATCAAACATCTATCAAATGATTGGAGTGATCCCTTACACCCAAACGTCCCTTTTTGAAGATCTCAGTTCCAATCCAACGGTACAATCTAATCAATATAAAATTGCAATGAAAGATATTTGTGGAATTGAATCACAAAAAAGTGAACCGCACAAAACAATGCATCTTGCCATCAATCAGGGGATTGGAACAACTTACAATCTAATTTGGGAACCCTATTTCGGATTTGATGTAACCTCCTACAACATTTATAGAGGTACTACTTCTTCCAATTTGGCATTACTAGGTTCCACATCCGGTACCAGTACGCAATATACTGATTTAAACGCTCCTTCAGGAACGGTATATTATCAAGTAGAAGTGATAACTCCAACACCTTGTAATCCGACAAAATCTATAACATCCTCCAGATCCAATATTGTTTCCTCTAATGAAGTTGGAATCGCTGATTTTGAACAATCAAATGATGATTATGTAAGAATCTATCCCAATCCAACTTCTGACATTTTAAGTTTGTATCCGGAAAATGGAGTTCAAATAATACAAACACAGATTTATGATTTGCAGGGCAAATTGGTGCAAAATTTAGAAGGTTATAAAACCAATATTAATGTAACTACTTTAAATTCTGGTGTATATCTGTTAAAAATCACAACACCAACTCATCCTATTTACCGAAAATTTGTAGTCAAAAAATAAAAAATTAATTTTGTAGCTCATTATTTTACAAAATAAAGCTCAAAAATGAAAATAATTGAGCTAAAATGTTTATTTTTGTGAGCTCAATACTTATAATTATGTTAGAAAAAAATGAATTAGAAATTATTGAACTTTTGAAGGAAAAACCTGATTTATCTTCAAAAGAAATTTTTGAATTTAAATCTTCATTGATTAGTTATGCTACAACTAAGAGAATTCTTACAAAATTAATCAATCAAAATATATTAAGAATTAAAGGAAACGGGAAATCTAGAAAATATTTTCTATCTCCTTTATACAAAATGGTTTGCCCCATTGACATGGATATCTATTTTGAAAAGGAGATTGATGAAAGAATAATCAACGACAGTTATAATTTTCAGCTTATTTCTGATCTTCTTCAAGAAAATTCGATTTTTACAACGATTGAATTAAACGAATTAAATCAATTTCAAAATAAATTTGAAAACAATATTTTAAAACTCTCTGCACTTGAACGCAGGAAAGAACTAGAACGACTTGCGATTGATTTAAGTTGGAAATCATCTCAGATAGAGGGAAACACATATTCCCTTTTGGAAACAGAAAGATTACTTTTAGAAAAGGAAACTGCGGCAGGTAAAACAAAAGAGGAGGCTATAATGCTACTCAATCACAAAGATGCAATAGACTTTATAATTGAACATCCTGATTATATTATTCCATTAAAAATTTCAAAGATCGAAGATATTCATTCTTTTTTGATCAAAGAATTAATAGATGATAAAAGAATTAGAAAAAGTAGAGTTGGAATTTCTGGAACAAATTACAGGCCTTTATATAACTACTTTCAAATTCAGGAAGCACTTACAAATATGTGTAATTTGGTGAATTATAAAGACAATATTTTTGAGAAAGCATTACTAATTTTATTATTAATATCTTATATTCAACCTTTTGTTGATGGGAATAAAAGAACAGCTAGAATTGTAAGTAATGCCATACTTATCAACTTTAATTATTGTCCAATTTCATTCAGGACAGTGGATTCTTTAGATTACAAAAAAGCAATGTTATTATTTTATGAACAAAATAATATTTCTAACTTTAAAAAAATATTTATTGAACAATATAAATTTGCTGTAAATTCATATTTCTAAAATCTCAAAATTGAAACATCTTCAATATTACCATATAAGCACATTAGCACATTAGCACATCAACACATTAGCACATCAGCACATTATTCCTCCAATTCTTTATTCTTCGAATAGTTTCTCCATTTATCCAAAACTTGCGTCATATCAGCAGGAAGATCGGAGTCAAAAAACATATACGCTTCAGTTGTTGGGTGAACAAATCCTAACTGTTTGGCATGTAACGCCTGACGTGGAATAATTTCAAAACAATTGTGAATATATTGTTTGTATTTGGAGAAAGTGGTTCCTTTGATGATCTCATTTCCACCGTAAGTAGTATCGTTAAAAAGGGGATGACCAATCGATTTCATGTGAATTCTGATTTGGTGAGTTCTACCGGTTTCGAGGACACATTCAACTAAAGTAACATACCCGAATCGCTCCACCACTTTCCAATGGGTTATCGCATGTCTGCCTTGCTCTCCTTCCGGAAAAGTGGTCATCACCAATCTATCTTTTGGATTTCTTCCTACATGTATATTGATAGTTCCTTCCTCCTCTTTGAAATCTCCCCATACCAATGCGTAATATTTACGATCAATGGTATGATTAAAAAATTGTTTAGCCAAATGGATCTGTGCCCATTCATTTTTAGCAACAATAATAATTCCGGATGTATTTTTATCGATTCTATGTACCAGATACGGTTTCATTTCCTCTCCGGTTTTGGTTTTTTTACCTAAAAACCGATAAGTTAATGCATTCACCAAAGTACCTGTATAATTTCCGTAACCGGGATGTACAACAAGTCCCGCTTCTTTATTGATTAAAATCACATCATCATCTTCATAAACTACGTTTAGAGGAATATCTTCTGCTATAATCTCTATATCTCGAGGTGGATTAGGCATCAAAACAGAGATTTTGTCTAATGGTTTTACTTTGTAATTTGATTTTTCAGGTTTTCCGTTTACTAAAATACAATTAGCCCTAACCGCATTCTGTATCTTATTTCTGGAAGTATTAGGGATCAATCCCATCAAATACTTATCCATTCGGGTTAAACTTTGACCTCTATCTACTTCAAAATTAAAATGTTCGTATAATTCATCCTTTTCCTCGTTTCCGGGAATCTCATCTAATAATTCTTCTTTCATTAAATCCTCTTTTATGGGGTTAACTGGTTTCAGGGTTTAGTAAATTCCCTCTTTTATAATATCGTGTAAGTGTAATACTCCCAAATAGTTACTATTATGATCCACTACAAAAACACTGGTAATATTTTTCTTTTTCATTAATTCAAGAGCTTCCACAGCCAGCACATCTTCGGTTAATGTTTTGGGATTGGCAGACATCACTTCTTCAGCTTTAAGGTTTGAATAATCCGTATGTTTCTCCAACATTCTTCTTAAGTCACCATCTGTAATACATCCAATCACTTGATTTTCATCGATCACAGCTGTGATTCCAAGACGTTTACCTGAGATTTCAAGAATAACATCAGGCATTAATGAATTTTTAAAAACAAAAGGTTTTTCATTAAAACGATATAAATCTTTTACTTTTGTATATAATCTTTTTCCTAACATTCCACCTGGGTGGTATTTAGCGAAATCCTGTGATGTAAAGCCGCGCAATTCAATCAAGCAACTGGCAAGGGCATCGCCTAACACCAGTTGAGCAGTTGAACTACAGGTTGGTGCCAGATTATTGGGACAAGCTTCTTTCTCGATAGAGCAATCTAAAACAAAATCAGCTTCCTGAGCTAAAAATGAATTGGCATCACCTACAATAGCGATAATTTTATTTCCACTTAATTTAAAATAGGGCATCAACACCGATATTTCAGGAGTATTTCCACTTTTAGAAAGACACAAAACAACATCATCCGGTTGAATGATTCCTAAATCACCATGAATCGCTTCTGCAGCATGCATAAAAATCGCAGGAGTTCCGGTTGAATTAAAAGTTGCCACAATTTTTTGTCCAATGATCGCACTTTTTCCAATTCCTGTAACTATAATTCGTCCTTTGGCATTTAATATAAGGTCTAAACTTTTTACAAAATCCTCATTTATAAGTTCTTTCATACGAATTATGGCATCAGCTTCCTCTTGGAGAACCTGTTTTGCCCTTTCGATCATATCACTCATTTTTGTTTATTTTTTATAAATTGAATCAATTTTTCGAACCCTTTTGATCCTATTGATGTGTTAGAAAAATAGTGATCAAACTCCTCTTTTGACAAATTTTCAAAGTCGGAATCTTCAAAGTGCAAAAATAGGGAAGAATTGGTTACCGCAAAATCATTTATTTCAGATTTTTTATTTTTGGGACACACCTCCTGACAAACATCACAACCATAGATCCAGGAATGTTCCTTAACTAAATCATAATCAGGTGTTTTATTAGATAATGTTTGATAGGACAAACATCTTTTTGCATCAATCACATAAGGTTTTACAATCGCCTGGGTAGGACAATTATCGATGCAAAGAGTACAATTCCCACATGATGGTAGTGAATTGGGTTCATTTTGATCATATAAGTCCATTTTTTGATCTAAAAGAAGCAAACCAATAAAAAAGTAAGATCCTTTAGGTGTGATCAGGAGGCCATTTTTTCCAAAATTTCCCAAACCAGCCTTAATGGCCCAATTTTTCTCTGAAATTTTTCCTGAATCTACTGAAATTTTATAATTAAACTGCGTTCCATCAGATTTCATAATCTCCACCAGCTTTTCAATTTGTTGGGTTACCAGGTGGTGATAATCCTGAACAAATGCATATTTTGATATTCTGTAAGAAGAGTTCAATGATTTTCCTGTATAATAATTGAATAACAAAACTACAACAGATTGACAATCAGACAAGAGATGATTCGGATTAAAACGGGCATCAATATCTCTTTCCAAATAGCCCATATTGGCATGATATCCATTTTTAATCGCATTTTCAAACCGGATTTTCTCCTGAGTAAAAGTTTCCAGTTTTGCAATACCACAAAATGAAAAGTCACAATTCTGAGCTTCTTTTTTAATTGATTGGTTTGTTAAAGAGATCATATTATTTTAAATCAACAGGAGTAAAACTTTCAGGAATAGTAATGTAGGTCGGACCAGGTGTGTTGTATTTGATATTTTTTAAGATTAAATTCATTTTAATATTTGCCGTTTCCAATCTCATTTCCTGAAAACAAAAATGAGGTTCAACCGGTTGGTAATTGAGATACTCCATATTTAATTTACGAAGGTTAGATTTTACAGTGATCAGATTTTGAATCATCAAAAGCTCTTTATTTAATATCATTTTTTGAATGATATAAAGATCTTTGTTTTTTTCTTTTCTGGTATTGGTTTGAAGTATTACTTGATCCGGTTCTTCAGAAATAGTAAATATAGAATCAAAATTTTGAAAATCTTTACCATTCAAAATCGCCTGAATCATATCAAAAGTAACGGGAACTCCGGCAATTTTTTGAAATAACAAAAATTCACCCTTATAAAATGTTTTGTTTAGTTTATTGACATAGATCACCTCATCCGGTGTCAGAACCATTCTAATCACTTCTATTCCGGCAAGATTGATATTGAGGTAGATAATGCTGTCAATCCGATTTACAAAATAGAGATTACACTCCCCATTATTTTCATTGATGGTATAATTCGTTTTAGCTCGGTAAGAGATCCATTCATAATCATATTGATTAATGGTTTTAATATCAGAATATTGTAAGGGAAGAATCGTATCAATAGAAGGAAACTGAGCTATTGAAGTATCGGGAACGATTGGTGAACTTTGAGGAATTTTATTTTCAGTAACCATTTGGGTGCTTTTACATCCAAATAACGAAATCATCGCCACGAATGCAGCGATGATTAGTTTGGAAGATTGAAAATATATTTTAAATTTAACTATCTTTTCATTCATTTTATCTGATCAGGTTAACTGTCCCATCATATCTTTTCGGATTACCATCCATATCTAAAGTTGAAATTAAATAAACATAAGCACCTGCAGGAGATAAAGATCCGTCGGATGTTCTACCATCCCAATAATCGAATGGAGTGGTCGATCTGAAGATTAAGTTTCCAAAACGATTAAAAATCAGCATTTCAAATTGATCAGGATCGATTCCTTCGCCACTTACATAGAAAAGGTCATTGATTCCATCATTATTAGGGGTAAATGCATTGGGCGCATAAAAGAAGTAAGGTACTTCAACTATCACAAAATTGCTGGTTGAATCGGTACAACCCTCTTCAGTTTCTACAGTAAGGGAAACTTTATATTTTCCGGCTCTGGTATAAATATGAGTTGGTGATTCCAGGTCAGAAGTATTGTCAGACTCGATACTGTACTGATCTCCAAAGTTCCATAAATAATTAAATGCCATTTGAGATAAGTTCACAAAACTAACCGGACCTTCCCCATTTTCAACATAAACATGAGGAGGATTTGGTGAGAAACCTGCTACTGGAGATGGATTCACATATACTAAAATAGTATCTCTTGTAATGCAACCAATATCAGTCGTAACATCAACTGTAAATTCGGTAGTTGTTGATGGAGACACGGTAATGGCCTGAATATTGGCACCTGTACTCCAGGAATAGTCCCCAACAGCATTGGTAACAGTAAGAACAGATCTTTCACCGGAGCATAAAACAGTATCTCCAACAATGACAGGTTTATCAAGTTCTGGAACTATAATTGATACTGTATCATTCTTTTCACAGTTATTCGTATATGTTATAATAACATGATAATCTGTAGAAACCATAGGTGAAACTTCAATAGTTTGGTTCGTTCCAACTAATATTGATCCATCATACCATTGAAATGATGCTAACTGATCTGCTTCATCGGGATTAACAGTATTGATTGTAAGTTCAACTGGTTCACCAGGACACACTGAAGGTACAGAAGATGTGGCATTAATGGCAGGTCTATTAACAACAACAACTATTGTGTCATAAAGGATATAGGATGTTCCAATAGGTGTAGGAAACTCTAATTTACCAATATATCTTGTTGTTTCTTCAGGAGAAACAGCTAACACTTTTTCATCAAGATTGTTGTTTGTTATTAAATTTTCAGGGGTAACTGAATTTTTATACCAAACAGCTTCTATGTTATCAATAGGAGAAATAGGAATAAAACGCCACGCTTCTTGAATTGCATCCCAGTTTCCAGTATTCCTCCCAGGAGGTACAACTGCTTGATTACCACCTGCATTAAGAAGACCTAGCAAACTTCTACCTCCATTTGTAGATGAATAACCAATTCTTTGTTTAACATGAACTTCTATAATATTTGAACCTTCATATATTACAATTTGATATGATGCTGTAGTGTCATTTTGAAATGAAGGAGGATAAGCATGATTTCCATATAACGGAAGTCTATTAAAGGACATTACAAACGCACGACAAGGAAATTCTCCTTGAAAACCATACCAGATTCCACCAATATCATTACCTGATGTCGTTACATAAAAAGGGTCAGTATCTTGTAAAATCCCAAAAATTGAATTTTTATGATCATAAGAACCAGAAACATTAAATGCATAAGTTGGGCTTGTAATATTGGGTATATTGACATCAAACACATAACCCGATGGTCCACTATGAGGATTAAAAGAAACAGCTCCATTTGCACCTGGACTAAGAGATGAATAACTTTGTCCATAAAAAGAAAAACTGAAAAGTGGACTATTGGGTAAATTTACATTACCAAACCAAACATCGTCAGTCATAACTGCTGGTGACAACCCATTCCCATACCATGGAAATGGCGGGTTATAAGGAATACTTTGAAGGGTGTAGTCTGCTGTTGGTAATCCAGGTGCTTTAATATTTGCATATAGGAGTATCATTGGATTACTACAATCAAAAACTATTGTATCTTGTGGAATAAATGTGCCATTAACAACATAAGGTCCTAATTCAATTTTCGGGCAAGCTGATTCATTTTGTCCTTGTAGGAATATTTCCTGAACACAAGAAATATCAAATCTAAAACCTGGTCCGGTGGATGTGGTTACAAATCTAAAAGACATACTTGGCCCACTGGAAATCAAAGAATCGGGAGGTAAAAATCCATTTTTGAAATAGCCTATTCTACGAGCATTGGTAGGGTCAGAGGAAAGGTTTCCGTCCCAAATTTCTAAGATGTTGGTACCTACATCAAATGTAATTTTTTTTGCTTTAATATAAGTTCCTAACTGTGATGTAAAAACAATAGTTTTATCCTCGCCAGAAGTAAAATTGTTGGTTGGACCACCTGAATCGTAAAGAATCGCATTACAGGTTTCGTTTTCAGTAAAAACCAATGCAGGTGATAGATTAAAAACTTTAGGAGTATTGAAATAATAATCAAAGTCAGCATTCCATCCGGTATTTAATCCGTTCAAATCAGCAATGCCGTCAGAGTAAAATACAAAAGTGATAAATTTGGTCGATGATGTGACCAAACCGGGACTATTCACCCCACTATAAGCACCAATTAAAGGCGCGTTCTGATCCTGCCCATCATAAATAAAAAGGGTATCTCCGAAACCAATGGCAAACATAGTAAAATTGAACTGGAGCAAGCTGGGAACAAAACCGGAACCGAAATTATAATAGGTTGAGGACTCTAAAGTAAGTGTCATCGTTCCTAAATTGGTTGCCGGATAATTATTCAAAGAACCTCCTTCATCATAAAACTTACCCTCATCTGTTGTTTGAGTGCCGTGATACATATTGATAATTTCAGCCTTTAGAGTATTTCCCATAAATGAGATTCCTACAAAGAGAAAGAGTGAAAATAAAAACTTTTTATTCATACGTTTTAAAACTTTTTTTCTTAGATGCAAAAATATATAAAAAGTTGCCTGATAGAGCAATTTTATGTTACTTTTGCAAAAAAAAACAGTATGGCAAAAAAAGTATTGGTTGTAACGGGTGGCGGTGATTGTCCCGGATTGAATGCAGTGATTAGAGGAATCGTTAAAAGCGCTGAATATGAAGGAGATTGGGAAGTGATTGGATGTATCGAATCGTATAACGGACTTTTGAAAGATGATGTGGAAATTGTGGATTTAAAAGACAAAGATGTGGCCGGAATTCATGTCAATGGAGGCACCATCATCAAAACGACCAATAAAGGGGGCCCTTTTCACTTTCCGGTTCAACAACCGGATGGGAGTTGGAAAGAGGAGGATCGTTCCGAATTGTTTAAAAAAAGAATCGACAATTTAGGAATTGATGTGATTATCAGTATTGGCGGCGATGGTTCTCAAAGAATCTCTATTCAATTGGCAGATATGGGAATCAATATCGTTGGAGTACCAAAAACAATCGATAACGATTTATCATCCACTGATTTCACATTTGGCTTTCAAACTGCTGTTCAGATTGCAACCGAGGCAGTGGATAAACTCGTGACCACAGCTTCCAGTCATAGTCGTGTATTTATTTTGGAAGTGATGGGGCGTGATGCCGGATGGATCGCTTTACATTCAGCCATAGCTGGTGGTGCAGAAGTTTGTATCATCCCTGAAATAGAATATGATCCTAAAAAAATTGTTGAAAAAATCGAGTCCCGTTATAAATCCGGACGTGGTTTTTGTAATATTGTGATTGCAGAAGGTGCAAAAGGGTTGGACGGAAAGATTACAGGTGTCAAACCAACAGCTTTAGGAGATCCTAACATCAAATTAGGAGGAGTTGGAGATAAATTGAAATTGGAATTGGAACAATTAGGGGTTAAACACGATATTCGGGTGATGGTATTAGGCCATTTACAACGTGGAGGTACTCCTGTTGCCTACGATCGGATTCTGGCGACTGCATTTGGAGTTAAGGCATTTGAATTGGTTAAAGATCAAAAATACAGAACAATGGTATCTTACCGCCATCCGGAAATTACGTATGTTTCTTTAGATGAAGCTGTTAAAAGACCAAACAATGTTGATCCGGAAACCAGTTCCCTGGTGAATACCGCTAAAAAAATCGGGATCTCTTTTGGAGATTAGTAATGTGATCTGGAAAACATTTCAAAGCGCCAAACATTACCTTCATCGTCAGTAAACTCATAACGGAGTTCAGACATGGTAAGTCTCTTGATTTGAGCTTCGTAAAAATAGGATTCTCCCGGAAGTTGGAATTGAACTTCGAGGTTTTTTTCGTTATCTAAAAACCTCCAGAAACCTTGGGTTGACTCTCTCACATTATTGTTTACTATGGCAGTAACGGACATTAAATAGTCAAAATAAAAAGTATAATAGGTTCCGGGTTTATAAGCAGCGTAAGGAACTGTTTCGGGTATTTCCCCGTTTTTGTAAACATTAATCAGTTCCCAAACCCCAACCAAACGGGTTTCAGCTTCTCTTAAACTGATAAATGGACCTTCATCATACTTACAACCGGTTAACAATAAGCATATTGCGATACAGGAGAGTGCAAATTTTTTCATACGATTTATTTTTTGCAAAAATACTAAATAATGAGCTAATTAGAGAATGTGCTAATAAGCTAATTGATAAATAGATACATTAGTTATACAATCTATATTACTCTTCATTTTTGTTGTTAAACGATTTCAATTTAAAATAATCTTTCATATTAGAACTGAATTCATTAAAAATCGTATTACTTTTGCAAAAAAAATGGCACTATGAATATATCTGAAACCATTTGTTCTTTGGCTACCCCTCAGGGGATCGGAGCAATAGCAATGATTAGGTTGTCCGGGCAAAATGCATTCCCCGTTGCAGCAAACCTATTTAAAAACCAAACCGTGTTTTTTGAACAACAGGCCAATTATGCCAAATGGGCCGAGGTTTATGATGATAATCAACTGATTGACCAGATTGTAGTGATCAAATATGGTGCACCTCATAGTTATACGGGGGAAGATATGGTGGAGATCACGTGTCATGGATCCAAATATATTCAACAAAGAATTCTGGAATTACTCTTTAAAAATGGAGCCCGAATGGCTGAACCCGGAGAGTTTTCCATGCGTGCTTTCTTAAATGGAAAGATGGATTTAACCCAAGCGGAAGCTGTAGTTGATTTGATTGACTCCCAAACAGAAAGTTCTCATAAACTGGCCATCAATCAACTGAAAGGCAATTTTTCCAGAAAAATTAAAACTTTACGAACTCAGTTTGTAGAATTGGCCGCATTATTAGAATTAGAACTCGATTTTAGTGAAGAGGATGTGGAGTTTGCAGATCGTTCCAAAATATTACACATTTTGTCTGAACTTAAATTTGAAGTTACCCGACTAACGGAATCTTTCAAATTGGGAAATGTGATCAAAAATGGTATTCCTGTAGCAATCATTGGAAAACCTAATGTTGGAAAATCAACTTTATTAAACGCGTTACTGGATGATGATCGTGCCATTGTATCGCATATTCCGGGTACTACCCGAGATACAATAGAGGATAATTTTACAATTAACGGCGTAAACTTTAGATTGATCGATACCGCTGGAATCAGAATTACTAAAGATGAGATTGAAACCATCGGAATTGAGCGCACTTTTAAAGCGATTGATAAAGCGGAAATTATCCTGTATATGGTGGATATAACCGATACAACCATTGAAGATATTGAACAGGAACTTCTGTTTTTGGAAAATGAAGTGGATTTTATTCACAAAAAGTTTATAATTGTAGCCAACAAAATTGATAAACTGGAAGATCTTCCCTCCCATTTTTCACAATGGAACGATTATGAAGTGGTTTATATTTCAGCCCGAAAAGATGTTAATATTGAAACTTTAAAAGAGATGTTGAGTTCTCATATTGCTGAAAACAATATCTCTGAAGGAACTTTGTTAACCAATATAAGACATTATGAAATTTTCTTAAAAATTCAGGAAAATATCACCAAAATTGAAGATGGATTTGCTCAAAAACTTCCTACAGATATCATTGCTATAGACATCAATCAGATATTGCATGATTTGGGTATGGTGACTGGAGAGATTACAACCAATGAAGTATTGAATACCATTTTTGGTTCTTTCTGTATTGGTAAGTAGATCTTTTTACTATAATTTTATGGCAAATTTCTTTAATCGTTCATCCACCATTTTTTCGGGAATGATCTGTTTAATCAGGGTGACCAACCCGTTGATAAGTCCCTCCTTAACATAATCTTTCCTAAAAACCAGAGCAATCTCTCTTACAATTTGAGGTGAATTTAATGGTCTCAAATTATTTTTTTGATGCTCTGATAACAAATCAATATGAAGTTCCGGGATGATTGTATATCCGTAATTTTCATCTACAACCCTTATTAAGTTATCAATATTCCCGGCTTCATAAATGGGCGAAAAGTGAGATTTAATTTTGCAAAAATGGAGAATTTGATTTCTTAAACAATGCCCCTCTTTCAATACCCACATGTGTTTGGTTGGCATTTTGGATGATACAATCTCTTGTTCCTGAAAGAGAGGATCTAATGGGGAGATATAGGCTACAAAACGCTCATAATAGAGAGGAATCTCCAGCAATTGATCATTTTGAGAAGGGGACGTAATAATGGCCATATCTAACTCTGCTTTAAGCAGTTTATCCAGTATCAATGCCGTGCTTAATTCAGAAACCTGCAATTGAATTCCTGAATCTGACTCCATAATTTTTTTAAAAAGTTTGGGTAACAGATAGGGAGCAACTGTTGGAATTATCCCTAATTGAATATTTCCCACTTTGGTTTCTTTTTCTGACATCACCATCTCTTTCAATTGAGCTGTGTTATATAAAATCACTTTAGCCTGTTGAATAACCTTTTCTCCCATTGGGGTTAATTCGACAGGATGCGTATTTCTATTAAAAATAGTAACATCTAACTCTTGCTCTAATTTCATAATCATAGAACTCAATGTAGATTGTGTAATTCCACAAACTTCTGCTGCTTTAACAAAATGCTTGTATTTGCTTACAGCAATAATATATTCCAATTGTTGAATTGTCATAATTTAATATTGATAAAACCGATGCAAAGATAGATAAAATCTGTTTGATAAATAGATTTATTCGCTTTAATTTTGCCAGAAATTTCTAAAAAACAACATTATGAATATTGAAGTAAACAAAAGCAGATGTCCTCACAACCATTTTTGTCCAATTGTTAGAGTTTGTCCCGTAAATGCAGTATCCCAAAACAGTGAAGGTTATCCTGTTATTGATCATGAACTTTGTATAGATTGTGGCAATTGTTTACATTATTGTCCAACCGGTGCTTTTCAAAGTAAATAGGAATGCACGTTCTTTAGAAAAAAATTAAAAAAATAATTCAAAAAGTTTTCTTATTTTTGCTAATGTTGAAAGTGGGGCTGAATGGTTCTAACTAAGAATTAGCATGGAAAATAAAAAACTTAAAGTCAATTATTTACCGGAAATCAAGAAACTTTTCATTGGAAGAGCAGTTCCCTCTATGGTATCTGTAAACTTGACAAATCGGTGCAATCAACAGTGCATCTATTGTGAAATTGGGCAGAACCACTCATCAGATCATTCTTCAGATTTATTGAATAAAACTGATCTTTTCTGGATCATTGATCAGATGGTTCAGTTAGGAATCAGACGTCTCTCATTGTGTGGTGGTGAACCATTTTTATTTACCGATCTTTTCGAGGTTGTTGAATATGCTTTTAAAAATCAAATTATTTGCAATATTACAACGAATGGAATGATCATATCTCATTTATCTGAAAAGTCTTTATCAATTTTAAAAAAATGCAATACTGCCGTAAATATTTCAGTTGATTCTTTTCATGAACCGATTCAAAATAAGACCAGAGGTAATGATAAAGCATATACCGATGCAATAAGTGCGATTGAAACATGTAAGTTTCATGAGATTCCATTTATAATTTTGACGGTCATTTCTGTTGTTAACTACAAAGATTTGATTCTCTCTTTGCACAGGGCAAATGAGTTAGGAATTAAACAAATATTGTATCAACCGGTCATTTCATTTTCCAACTTTCCTGAATTGGACACGATTGACCATAAGCAGAATTTGAATGTTCCCATTGAATCTTTAAATGCCCTGATGGAGGATCTCCAAACCATGTTTTATTTCGAGACTAAAAATGAGATTAAAACCAACTTATACAGAATCATTCCCTGGATTGCTAATTATATAAAACAATTTGACAATAATACTACAATTCCTTTTTATAAGACTGTTTTACCCAAATTTTACTGCAGAGAGTCATTAGAAGTTATTGATATTGACTATCATGGCAATATTCAGCCCTGTGGATTGATTAAAGGTGATATTAGAATTGATCCTTTTGGATCCGCTAATTTATTGACTTTATGGGAAATAGCCACTTCTTCTTTGCAAGAAGAGTTAAAAAGAGATGCTTATCCTAAAGAATGTTCGGGTTGTTGTCATAAATTTGGAAGAAACATGCTGGCTTCCATGATGAAATATCCAATTCGAAACAGAAAAGCATTATTAAAAACAGCTAGTTTATTAATCAATAGAGAATACAACCATTTTTTAAATAGATCATTATGATGAAAACAGTACTCATAACGGGAGGAAACCGGGGAATCGGACACGAGATTGGGCGACAGCTGGATCAGAAAGGATTTCGTGTCATTTTAGGTTGCAGAGATATTGAAGTTGGAGCAAAGGCGATCAAGGGATGGTCTTCAAATGTAAAAGTTCTATATCTTGATGTTACTCTTATTGAAACCATTGAACAAGCTTATACACAAATTGCTCAAGAATTTGACCATTTGGATATCATAATTAATAATGCAGGGATCAGTGAATATCCGCAGGAGAATGGTATTATTACATCAATTAAAAAACTGGCCGCTGAATACACTCCTACCCTTTTAACTAAGGCTAAACAATGGACCGAAAAAATTATGGAAAGTAAGATTGAAAGAACTAAACACAACGCTTCCAATGTTTCAATGGAAGATGTCAAAAGTGTTCTGGAGACAAATTTATTTGGTGTATGGCGTGTCACACAATGGATGATTCCATTACTAAAAAAGAGTGATGATCCCAGAATTATCAATATTTCAAGTGGAATGGGACAATTAACAAACCTGAGTGGTTATTATCCATCTTATAGTTTGTCAAAAGCATCATTAAATGCACTTACCATTATGTTTTCCAAAGAGTTAGAACAATATGGGATCAAAGTAAATGCGATGTGTCCGGGATGGGTAAAAACAGATATGGGAGGACCAAATGCACCAAGAACGGTCCAACAAGGTGCTGACACTGCGATATGGCTGGCAACGGAGCCGAATATTCCCACAGGATTGTTTTTCAAGGATAGAAATCCCATAAACTGGTAATAAAATGAAAATAGGACTCATCTTTCCGAATCAGGATCGGAGATATAAAACGGTTCATCTGGGACTTGGATTAATTGCAGCTTATGCACGTTTACATCATGATGATCTGGAATTTCAGGTTTTAGATACCAGAGTAGCAACCCGAAAAGAGACAAACCGTTTTTTTAACACTTCGTTTGCTCTTATTGGAATCACTGTTTATTCTCCTGTTTATTTCGAAGTAAAAAAAATATTTAACACCATTGGAAAAAATCACCCTAAAACACTCATTTGTTTAGGTGGACCGTATGTTACAACTATTAGAGAGGAAATATTTAATGAAACCCCTGCAGATTTTGCGGTTTATGGAGAGGGTGAAATCACATTTTCTGAATTGATATCATCAATTAAAGGATTAAAATCTATTGATTCTATTAATGGATTAATGTATAAAACAAAAGAGGGTGAATTAATCATCAATCCGGAACGGGAACAGATGAAAGATATTGATAGTTTACCGATTCCGGCTTATGATCTCTTTCCGATGAACCGTTATCCGTTGCACAGAATGGTAACCAGCAGAGGTTGTCCCTATAGTTGTGCCTGGTGTAATTCCAGTTCATTATGGAAAAAGGGAACCAGATACATGAGTCCGGAAAAGATGGTAACCGAAATTGAATATCTTATTCAACATTATGGAAAAAAACTATTTATTTTTGGAGATAATAGTTTTAATATCCCTTTAAACAGGATTGATCAATTTTGTGATTTATTGATTGAGAAAAAGTTAGATATTTTATGGGCCGTTTCTTATCGGGCTGATTTTATCACAAAAGAGATCGCTCAAAAATTAAAAAAAGCAGGTTGTTATAATGTATCTATTGGAATAGAATCGGCAAACAATGAAATATTAGAAAAAATTGGGAAAGGGACAACCATCGAAAAGGTTTCGGAAGGGATTCGGATTTTAAAAGATGCAGGAATCGAAATTATGTCACAATTTGTAATTGGGAGTCCTTTTGAAACTTTAGAACATGTAAAGGAATCGATTGCTTATGCCAAAAATTCGGGTTGTGATTACACCAATTTTTACACTGTTTTACCGTTTAAAGGAACCCCACAGTGGGATTATGTTCAAAAACATGGCACTTTGTTAGTTCCTTTGATTCATAATTACCATTCTATTGAGCCCAGAATTGTTTTTGAAACTCCTGAATTTCCGTACAAAGATAGAGTGGATGCGATTCGTCTGGTTAAAAAAGAGGGTTTTTACAGCAATCAGGATAAAAAAAACATTCTCTTTGATATCGCTAAAAATATTTCAGAGTGGATTCAACGTATTCTTCCTAAAAGTGTGGGAGAAAAAATTTATTTGGTATTAAAGTCAATATATCGTTTAAAAATTGTTAAAAAAAACAACCGGTAATGGTAATCTATATTCTACTTTTTGTTTGTTTATTGTTGATTATTTTTAGTCTTTTGTATCCTATTTGGATCAATTACAAAGGGAGAAACGAAGAGATTCCCTATTTTGAAAATGAAATAAAAGATGGAATCACTATTATCTATTTGTCATACAATGGATTTCAATACTTGAATCAAAAATTAACGCAATTACTGTTTGAAATTCAGGAATTTAATCAAAGTGAAATTATCATAATTGATGATGGAAGTTGTGATGAAACCCCCAATTTTTTAAAGAATTTTCATCATCCTAAAGTGAAAATAATTCTCAAAGAGATTCAAAAAGGGATTCCCAATTCCATGAATGAAGCAGTGAAGATGGCTCAATTTCCCTACATTGTCTTTTGTGATCAAAGGCAAACCATCTCAACCGGTGCCATCAAAAAAATTGTTACTCCCTTAAACAATCAAGAGATTGGTGCAGTTTCATCCATACTTTCTGCTCAAGATAAAAAAGGGAAATATTCCATTATCCGAATAATTGAGAATTTTATTAAAAGTAAAGAGAGTCGATTGGGAAAATTGATTGGGGTTTATGGTCCTCTATATGCCATTAAAAAAGATTGTTATCATACCATTCCTGAAGATATTATTTTAGATGACCTTTATGTATCATTACAAATATTGAAAACCAAAAAGATTATACTCCAACAGGAAGCGATCATTGTCGATGAAAATTGCAACCAACTATATAATTATCAAAGAATTAAAAGATATTTAACAGGTTTATTTCAAATCATAACTCAGCAAAACTTAATCAGCAAATTACCTTTAAAAGAAAAATGGATGTTACTTTGGCATAAATATTTTAAATTATTGATTCCGATATCACTTTTTATTGTCAATGTTTCATTGGGCGTGTTGGCATTACATGATTTTTCTTTTTTAGTTTTATTTATTTTCATCAATTTATTAGGAGTAACATCTATCGTATTATCAATTTTTAAACTTCATTCAAAATATCAAAGTTTATTGTGTATCAACATTTTATACATCATTGCCTTATTAGATATTATTTGTCAAAAAATAGCATACACAACTCAATCCTTTTTTAAATTTCATGAAAAATAAACCAATTAGAACCACCTATCCCCTATTGCCTCCTTTGGATGAATATGTTCTCTATTTGGAAAAAATATGGGAATCGGGTATTATCACCAATCGGGGAAATATGGAACTGCAATTCGAAATGGAATTGAAAAAAAAGCTTGGGTTGGAGCATTTGAGTGTGGTCAACAATGGGACAACTGCTTTAATTCTGGCTTTAAAAGCCCTAAAAGTGACTGGTGAAGTGATCACAACCCCATTTACGCATATTTCAACAGCTCAGGCGATATTGTGGAATGGTCTTACACCGGTATTTGTTGATATCGATGATGATACGTATAATATTGATCCTGAAAAAATTGAACAAGCCATAACCCCTCAAACTTCAGCAATCTTAGCGGTTCATCTTTTTGGACAACCCTGTAATATTGAAGCATTAGAAAAAATGGCAAAAAAACATTGTATCAAGTTAATTTTTGATGCGGCACATTGTTTTGGTGTTGAGATTAACGATCACTCTGTTCTCCAGGCAGGCGATTGTTCCACTATCAGTTTTCATGCTACTAAAACTTTTAATACCATTGAAGGGGGAGCCATTATTTGTAAAGATCCTGCACTTCATACTGAGATTGAAAAGCTGAAAAACAATGGGATAGACACTACTCAAAATCCTGTCACATCGGGATTAAACGGGAAAATGAATGAATTTCAGGCTGCATTTGGTCTTTTGCAGCTTCAGTATGTGGATCAGTCGATTCAAAAAAGAAAAGAAATATTTAAACTATATCAAAAAAAACTACAATCGATACAAGGAATCACAATGATGAATGAGAAACCCGGTGTTAATTACAATTATGGTTATTTTCCTATCATGATCAATCCAACTTTATATGGTTTCACCAGAGATCAGCTATTTGAAAAATTAAAAACCGAAAATATTCATTGTAAAAAATATTTTGATCCATTAGTTTCAGATGTACCCATTTTTAAACATTTCAAAAGATTCCCATTACCCGTAGCTGAAAAAGTTGCCCAAAATATTATTTGCCTGCCCCTTCACCATTTGCTGGAAGAAGAGGATGTTGCTCGAATGCTCGGAATGCTCGATTGATCGTGATGCTCATTTGCTCAGAATGCTCGATTGCTCGATTGCTCAGAATGCTCGATTGCTCGATTGCTCGATTTTTCATTTTTCATTTTTCATTTTTCATTTTTCATTATTAATTTGCTAATTTGCTAATTTGCTAATTTGCTAATTATTTTTAGTATTTTTGTGTTTTGAAATTAATATTAAAAAAATTATAGAATACAATGAAAGTTAGAGAATTAGTTGATAAATTGGATTTAAAACTCTTTTGTGGGGAGGAACATCTGGATAGAGAAATTAAAGGTGGATATGTTTCAGATCTTTTGAGTGATGTGATGGGGTTTGCACAGGAAGGACATGTATGGATGACTTTACAAACACATAAAAATGTGATTGCGATTGCATCCTTAAAAGAGTTGGCCTGTGTGATATTAGTAAAAGGGTTTCAACCTGATCCTGATATGTTGGAACAAGCTAAAGATGAGGAGATTCCAATTTTAGGAACACCGATGGAAACCTTTGATATTGCTGGTCGTGTGTATCAGGAAATTTCAAAATAAAAAAAAGCCGGTTTTCATAACCGGCTTTTTTATTATTCCCATTCTATTGTTGCAGGTGGTTTAGAACTGATATCGTAAACGACTCTATTGATCCCTTTTACTTTATTGATTATTTCATTGGATATTTTTGCTAAAAACTCATAAGGAAGTTTAGCCCAGTCAGCAGTCATCCCATCAGTTGATAGCACAGCTCTTAGAGCAACAGCATTTTCATACGTTCTTTCATCTCCCATTACCCCTACAGATTGAATAGGGAGTAAGATAGTTCCGGCTTGCCAAACCTGTTGGTATAAGCCATGCTCTTTTAATCCATCAATAAAAATAGCATCTGCTTCCTGTAAAATCCGCACTTTTTCAGGTGTAATATCTCCTAAAATTCTAACACCAAGGCCTGGACCTGGAAATGGATGACGTTGAATCAATGACTCAGGAATACCTAAGGCTTTTCCGACTCTTCTCACTTCGTCTTTGAATAATAAATGGAGCGGTTCCACCACTTTTAAATTCATTTTTTCAGGTAATCCACCCACATTATGATGTGATTTGATCACCATTCCGGTAATAGAGAGGGATTCAATCCGATCGGGATATATGGTTCCCTGAGCCAACCATTTGATATTTTCCAGCTGATGTGCTTCAACATCAAATACATCAATGAATCCTTTTCCAATAATTTTTCTTTTGGTTTCAGGATCTGTAACCCCTTTCAAATCATTATAAAAACGTTGAGAGGCATTAACACCTTTAACATTAAGACCTAAAGTTTTATAGTTTTCAAGAACGGTTTCAAATTCGTTTTTTCTTAATAATCCGTTATCAACGAATATACAAAACAGATTTTCACCAATCGCTTTATTCAAAAGAACGGCAGCTACTGTAGAGTCAACACCTCCAGATAGTCCTAAAACAACGCGGTCATCACCAATTTGATTTTTCAATTCAGAAACAGTTGTTTCGATGAATGAAGCAGGAGTCCAATCTTGTTTACATTTACAAATATGTTGAACAAAATTATTTAAGATAATGGTTCCATCTTCACTATGATACACTTCCGGGTGAAATTGCACGGCCCATGTAGGTTCCCCTTCGATTTTGTATGCACCCACTTTTACTTCATTGGTACTTGCAATAACATTAAAATGATCAGGAATTACAGTAATGGTATCTCCATGCGACATCCACACCTGGGAACCGGATCTTACACCTTGCAATAAAATATCATTTGAATCGATAAAAGAAAGATGAGCTCTACCATATTCTCTTGTCCCGGCCTGTTCCACTTTTCCTCCTGCATATAAAGCCATGAGTTGTGCTCCGTAACAGATCCCCAAAGTTGGAATTTTCCCTTTAAATGGATCCAGATTGGGTTTAAAAGCCTCTTCCTGATTCACGGAGAATGGACTACCTGATAAAACAACCCCTTTAATCCCTTCTAGGGAATCAGGAAATTTGTTATAGGGTAAAATTTCACAATAAGTGTTCAACTCTCTGATACGTCTGGCAATCAATTGGGTATATTGAGAGCCAAAATCCAGAATGATAATTTTTTCGTTCATGCGCTTATTTTTTGTTAAATTTTAATTTTTCAGTTTTATTACCCACTTCGGTTATCAGATCAAATCCTATTTTAGAGATCAATTCAATCCCTTCATAATCAATTTTTTCAGGTAAATCGGAAGGTTGATGATAATTATCCCAATCTAATCCGGTGTTAAAGAAAAGGACAGGAATTCTTTTTCTATAAAACGGGTAATGGTCAGATCCATTCATGTAATTAAATGGGGAAACTTCATATTTTACGTTATATTTTGCAGCGTATTTTTCCAATAATTCAGAAAAAATTTTAGCAGTTTGTTCCCCTTTTGAGTATAGTGTTCCTTCTTGTTTTAGTTTTCCGACCATATCAAAATTAAAAACGGCATCAATTGTTTTTAATGGAAATTTTGCTTTTTTTACAAAATAATAGGATCCGAGCAATCCTTTCTCTTCAGCACCAAAAAATATAACCAGAACAGATCTTTTCAATGGATTTTGTTGAATCATTTTGGCAATATTGAGAATGGTAATCACGCCGGATGCATTATCATTCGCTCCTGGATGGATTCTTCCTTTTTCTAAGCCAACATGATCAAAGTGAGCACATATGATGATAAACTCTTTTTTCAAAACTGAATCGGTACCTTCAATCCAACCAATTACGTTTTTACTAGAGATGAGATCACCTCCTCTCATGGTTTCCATTTTTGATGTAAATGGCTGCAGATAATCGGTATAAAAAGGTTTAATATTTAAACTTTTTAAGTTTTCAACAATATAAATCTGGGCTAAAGAATCCCCTTTTGTTCCGGCATTTCTTCCTTGCAAAGGTGAAGAAGTCAGATATTTCATGTTTTGCTGAGGAGTATATGTTGTTTGAGCAAAAGTCAAACAACTCAAAACTATTGAAAAAAGTAAGTATAGAAAGATTTTTTTCATGAGATACTTTATTTGGATAAAAAGGATTTCACAACTTCAGAAATCACTTTATTATCAGCTTTTCCGGCCATTGATTTGGAGCATAAACCCATTAATTTACCCATTTCCTTAACATCAGTAATCGAATTCTGTTCAGCTATAACTGTAACTTGTTGTAGAATTTCTTCTGCTGAGAGTAATTTTGGCAAATATTCATTAATAAAAGTGAGTTGAGTGATCTCTTCTGTATAAAGATCTTCGCGGTTTTGAGCCAGATACAATTCGGCAGAGTCTCTTCTTTGTTTCGCTAACTTTTGAAGTGTTTTGAACTCCATTTCTTCAGTAATTACAACATTTTCACCTGAAGTTTTCAATAAAAGAATGGCTGCTTTAATGGCTCTTAAAGCATTTAATTTTTCTTTTTCTTTAGCTAACATTGCTTTTTTGATATCCTCATTAATTTTCTCTTCTAAACTCATATAATATTAATTTACAATTATTTAAAAACAAAAAACACCCGATCACCGAGTAGTATTATGATCTGATTTTCAGAACTGCAAATATACTGAAAATATACTGAATTTTTAAGTATAACTATATTAATGAATACAACAAAAAGCTATATCTTTGCGGGTCTAAAAAAGAAGTAATTTATGATCTCATTTATTGGATGTTTAGTTTTCTTGATTGTTGGCTATTTTGTATACGGAAAAGTTGTTGAAAAGATATTTAAAATCGAAAAAACAAATGTAACTCCGGCTTTTAGATTAAAAGATGGGGTTGATTTTATCCCCATGAAAGGGTATAAGATTTTCATTATTCAGTTTTTGAATATTGCAGGATTAGGACCCATTTTTGGAGCGATTATGGGTGCCAAGTATGGAACTGCTTCATTTTTATGGATCACATTGGGGTCTGTTTTCATCGGGGCTGTTCATGATTACATTCCCGGGATGATTTCACTGCGTAAAAATGGGGAAACACTTCCTGAAATTCATGGATTGTATCTTGGGAAATTTGTACGGGAATTTATGAGAATATTTATGATTGTTCTCACTATTTTGGTTGGTGTTGTTTTTGTATCCGGACCAGCGCAGCTATTAACAACTATTACTCCAGATTTTTTCAATTTAACCTTCTGGATAATTGTCATTTTTATTTATTATTTATTAGCTACATTACTTCCAATCGATAAAATCATTGGCAAAATATATCCTATTTTTGGCGTTTTTTTATTGATTATGGCGTTAGGAATACTATTCAGTATTTTCTATTTTCAACCTGAACTTCCTGAATTTTGGGATGGATTAGGAAACCAGCATCCTCAAAAAACCGGAAATCCCATTTTCCCTATTATGTTTATCACTATTGCCTGTGGCGCAATAAGTGGCTTTCATTCAACACAATCCACTTTAATGTCGAGGTGTATGACTAATGAAAAGCAAGGGCATCCTGTTTTTTTTGGGGCTATGATTACCGAAGGGATCGTTGCTTTGATATGGGCAGCTGCTGCCACTTATTTTTTCCATCACAATGAGGCAGGGAAAGCGTTATTCGTGGATGGTAATCCAACTTTAGTAGTTCAATTAATAACTCAAACCTGGATGGGGAGAATTGGAGCAGTTCTCGCTGTTTTAGGTGTCATTTTTGCTCCTATAACAACTGGAGATACTGCCTTTCGGATGGGAAGGATCATGATTGCAGAACTTTTTCATTTTGAACAAAAATCGATGAAAAACAGACTTATCATTTCGATTCCGATTTTTTTAGTTTCTATCGTAATTTTAGTATGGAGTATCACAGACAAACAAGGTTTTGACATTATCTGGCGCTATTTTGCATGGGGAAATCAATTTTTAGCAATGGTAACACTTTGGGCTTCAAGTGTTTATTTGGTTTTAGAAAATAAGTTTTACTGGATCACTTTCATTCCGGCCATTTTTATGACCATGGTCACATCAACATTTATTTTTATTGTTCAAAATCAGGGATTTGGATTAAATCCTGTTTTATCATATAGTTTAGGATTTGGAATCACCAACTCCATCACCATACTTTTCTGGGTATGGAAAAAAAGATTTAAAAAGAACATATTTATTCATTAAATATTTAAAAAATGACACAATATTTATCAACAAATGTATCAAAAGTTACTACAAATCTTCTTAGAAAGATGCGTAACGAAGGTGAAAAAATTGCCATGTTGACAGCTTATGATTATTCCAATGCAAGATTATTAGATCAGGCAAAAATTGACGTAATATTAGTTGGTGATTCTGCGGCCAATGTGATGGCAGGATATAAAACTACCTTACCTATTACATTGAATGAGATGATATATCATGCTTCATCTGTTGTCAGAGCTGTTGAAAGAGCCCTTGTTGTTGTAGATATGCCTTTCGGAACCTATCAGGGTAATTCTAAAGAAGCATTAGCATCTGCTATCAGAATAATGAAGGAATCAGGAGCCGACGCAGTTAAAATGGAAGGTGGAGTTGAAATTTCAGAAAGCATTGACCGGATTTTATCTGCGGGTATTCCTGTAATGGGACACTTAGGATTGATGCCTCAGTCTATCAATCAATATGGAACCTATACCGTCAGAGGCACTACCGAAAAAGAATCTGAAAAAATATTAAATGATGCTCAGATACTAGAACAACATGGGTGTTTTGCGATTGTACTGGAAAAAATTCCTGCTGATTTAGCAAAAAAAGTAACTGACACGATCAGCATCCCAACGATTGGGATTGGAGCCGGTCCTCATACCAGTGGTCAGGTATTGGTTTTCCACGACATGATGGGTTATAGTTTACAGTTCTCACCCCGTTTTTTAAGAAGATATCATAATTTAAGCAAGGAGATCATTGATTCGGTATCCAATTACATTAATGATGTCAAAACATGTGAATTCCCTAACGAAAAAGAGCAATATTAGAAAATGAATTCGATTTTAGAAGAGATTGGTCCCCGGGTTTTGTATGAAGATAACCATTTGATTATCATCAATAAAATTGTCGGGGAGGTAGTACAAGAAGATAAAACGGGAGATACACCCTTAGTTGAAAAAGTGAGGGAATATTTAAAGGTAAAATATAATAAACCGGGGAATGTTTTTTGTGGTTCTATTCACAGATTAGACAGACCAGTAAGCGGGGCAATCATTTTTACTAAAACATCCAAAGGATTGTCCCGAATGGGTAAGTTGATCAAAGATAGAAAAATCTCAAAAATTTACTGGGCTATTGTGGAGCAACCCCCACAAAAAGAATCTCAAAAGCTCGTTCATTATTTGAAAAAAAATGAAAAATTAAACAGAAGTTTTGCAAAAGATCAACCGGAAGAGGGTTATTTAAGAGCTGAATTACATTATACTGTGATTGGTCATAGTCAAAAATACACCATGCTAGAAGTGGAATTGTTTACAGGAAGACATCATCAAATCAGAGTACAATTATCTACTATTGGTTGCATTATTAAGGGTGATCTAAAATATGGAGCCAAACGACCCAATCCTGATGCTTCAATATGCTTACATGCTAGAAGAATCGCATTTGAACACCCCATAACTCAGGTTCCTATAGAAATTATTGCAGAACCACTGGGAGATCATTTTAAAAAAATATGGTACAATCTTTAAATTCCATTTAATTTTTTAGTAATTTTGCAGTCTATATATTAAACTTAAAAAAAATAATCTATTATGAAAAAAATATTATCCATTTTATTCCTATTTGTCATCATGACCGGTTTTTCTCAAGATCTGGTAATCAGATATAACGGAGCAATTTATGACAATAATGACACCATATTTGTAAAACCACGGTTTTTAAATAGCAACGACACCTATTATATTGATATTGAAAACACAACAAGTCAACAATTAGGAATCATGGTTGTAAGAGATCCAATATTATTATTATCGGGTGCCACAACTCAGTTTTGTTTTGGAGAGTCTTGTTTAGAGGGTAATGTTAGTACATTTCCTCAAATGATTAATGCCGGAGAAAATTTCTCTCATGCTGCTTTCGGAGATCAGGCTTTTCATTTATATTACAATCCAAATGGAGGTAGAGATATTTCTCTTTTAAAATTTAAATTGTTTGATCAAACAACCCCAACAATTGAAACCAATTTCTATATTCATTTAGATAGTAGAGATGTTGCTGTTTCAGAAAATGCAACTTTAGGAAATTTGAATGCTTTTCCAAATCCTGCTACAACAAAAGTTACTTTTGAACACAATATTGCCAATTTAAGTCCTGAAGCTTTATTGGTTATAAGAAGTATTACCGGTTCTGTTATCACAAAAGAATTAATTGGTAACAATAATAAATTGTCCATATCTTTAGAAAATTATAATCCCGGCATCTATTTTTACTCTATCGAAAATGAAGGTAAAGCAATAGTAACTAAGAAATTGATTGTAAAATAAATATTTTATTTTGAATCTTTTAGCCATAAACCAGTGGAACGTATTTGAGAGTTCCCGTGAACAACTTTCCGGGAACTCTCTTGTTTACATTAGTGAAAACCATACTATAACCACATCTATACTTTTAATTGCTCTTGTTGGGATCACTATTTTATATGCCACATACAAACAACGGTTTACATTACTTTTAACCTCTTTATTCTCAAAAAGACATCTTTCTCAACTTTTAAGAGAGGGTAAATTAGCCAATAAAAACCTATTTATTTGGGTTCACTTGATCATTTTTATAGTTGAAACCCTATTTTTATACCTCATTGTTCAGTATTATTTCCCAAAACTTTTTAATTTCTTAGATCCATACCTTCTTATTGGAGTAATTTTATTTTTAGTTATCATTGACTTTTTAATAAAAAAACTATTTTCATATCTATATTTTCAGATGTTTGATTATAAAGAGGAATTTTCACAATACGTTTTGTATAAATTACTTCTTCAATTTACGAATGCCATTGGATTTATGATTTTAATTCCATTATCGTTATATTCCGGATATTGGAAATTGATGTTATTATCTATTCCGTTTATATCAATCACATTTTCAATTACTTACTTTAATATTTTTACTATTAATCCAAAAAGGATTCATTTGTTTCAATTTTTTATATATTTTTGCACTCTTGAAATTCTACCTTATTTAATAATCATTAAACTGATGATACAATTAAATAAATAATTGAAAATGAATGATTTAAATGTGCTAAAAAATGAAAATTAAAAACATCTTAATTTCACAAATTGCACCGGTTGATTTTGAAAAATCTCCTTATGCTGAGTTGAAGAAAAAATATAGCATCAATATTGATTTTTACAAATTTTTTAAAATCGAGAGTGTGCAAGCAATTGACTTCAGAAAATCAAAAATTAATATTTTAAGTCATTCTGCTATTGTTTTTGCAAGCACAACCACGATTGATCATTTTTTCAATTTGGTTAAAGATTTAAGGATTGAGATTCCTGAATCCATGAAATATTTCTGTATTACCGATCAGATTGCTCATTATCTTCAAAAATATATTCCTTATCGCAAAAGAAAAATTTTCTTTGCCAAAAACAATAATCCTTCCGGTATTTTTGATCTATTGTTAAAAAACAAAGATTTACAATTTTTAATACCTTGTGGTGCAGATGGAATGGGAACTCACTTTACTGATTTTTTTCAAAAACACGCCATAGAATACAATCAAGCAGTCGTTTTTAATACAATTCCGGCAGATTTAAAAACTGATGTTGATTTAGATAAATATGATTTGATTGTATTTTTTAGTCCTTCCGGTATCCATTCGTTAAAAACCAATTTTCCCGATTTTGTTCAAGGAGAAAAAGCATTTGGAGCATTAGGAATTGCCGCTTGTGAAGCGGTAAAAAATGAAGGATGGACTTTACATGTTGAAGCTCCTACAAAGGAAGCACCCTCTATAAATGTTGCGCTTGATCACTTCTTGAAAGAACATGCAACAAGAAGACGATAATTTGAAATGCTCCCCAAAAACATTTGTAAAAGCCGAAAGACTTTGTTCAAAAAAGGAGATACAGTCAATTATTGACCAAAACCAAACCATTTTTGTTTACCCATTTAAATGTTACTATTTTATTAGTGATAAAAAATCTGAAGTCGATTGGAATCAAATGACCGTAAGTGTTTCCAAACGACTATTTAAAAAGGCTGTTTTCAGAAATCTCATTAAACGAAGAACCAAAGAAGCTTACAGATTACACAATAAATCGGTTTATTGTGACACTCATTTTAATCAAAATAAAAAAATACAGATTATTCTTGTTTTTATATCTAAAGAGATCCTGCCCTATTTTGAGATTGAAAAAAGTGTAGTTCAGATTTTGGAAAGGCTAAAGGCGAAGGATAAGGTGACAGGTGACAGGTAACAGGTGACAGGTGATAGGTAACAGGTAATAAGTGACAGGTGACAGGTGATAGGTGATAGGTGATAGGTGACAGGTGACAGGTGACAGGTAACAGGGGACAGGTGATAGGTGAATGGAAGTGTGATTTATTTTATTTTAGTAACGTTATTTATTTGATTTATTGATAGATAAGATATAATTACAATCCTTAAACAATTTTTTTATAAAAAAAGTAAAAAATGTAATATTAAAAATATAATAATATTGTATTTTTGCGGTTCGATTTTAATCTCGTCTAAAACAAAGATAAAAAAACTAAACAAAAGATATATGAAGATTTCATTCAATTGGCTCAAACAGTACATCTCTTTTCATTTAGATCCTGAAGAAACAGGAAAAATGCTTACCAGTTGTGGTTTAGAAGTGGAATCGATTGAACTATTTGAAACCATAAAAGGTGGATTAAAAGGTTTTGTGATCGGTGAAGTATTAACATGTGAAGATCATCCGGATTCTGACCATTTACATGTCACTACAGTGAATATTGGAGAAAATACTCCATTAAATATTGTTTGTGGCGCTGCAAATGTGAAAGCGGGTCAGAAAGTAGTGGTAGCAACCATTGGAACAACAATATATTCAGAAGATTCCTCATTTGTGATTAAAAAATCAAAAATTAGAGGTTGTGCTTCTGAAGGGATGATTTGTGCTGAAGATGAAATGGGAGTTGGACATTCACACGATGGTATTATGGTTCTTCCGGAAAATGTTGTTGTGGGAACTTTAGCATCTGATTATTTCAAAATTGAGAACGATTATATTTTTGAAATTGGAATTACCCCAAACAGAAGTGATGCCACTTCCCATTTTGGGGTTGCCAGAGATCTTTTTGCGGTACTCAAACAAAACAATATTTCCTGTTCTCAATTACTTTTACCCAGTACAACAGATATTATTCCCACTTCAAAAAACCACAAAGTTAGTATTGATATTGAAAATCATGCTGCTTGTCCCCGATATACCGGACTTTGTTTTGAAAATGTTAATGTAACCGATTCCCCTGAATGGCTCCAAAACAGACTCAAATCAATAGGAATTAGACCTGTCAATAACATAGTGGATATTACGCAATATGTGATGTTTGAAATTGGTCAACCACTTCATGCTTTTGACAGTGATTTTATTATAGGAAACAAAATAGTAGTTAAAAATCTCCCAAATGGAACTCCATTCATCACATTAGATGGGAATGAGGTTAAATTGCACGAAGAGGATTTGATGATTTGCAATCAAAAAGAGGGAATGTGTATAGCCGGTGTTTACGGCGGGTTACATTCCGGGGTTACTTCAAAAACAAAAAACATTTTTATTGAAAGTGCCTATTTTAATCCTGTTTCCGTCAGAAAAACATCCAAAAGACATAATCTTAAAACAGATGCTTCTTTCCGCTTTGAAAGAGGTTGTGACCCTGAAATTACGGTTTATGCCATTAAAAGAGCGGCCAATTTAATTCAGGATATTGCCGGAGGTAGTTTAGTATCAGAAATTATTGATATTTACCCTACAGAGATTGAAAGACCAACTATTACTCTTTCTGTTTCTGAAGTTGAAAAGTTGATTGGAAAATATATTGATTTGAATACAATCTCTAATATCTTAGTATCATTAGGTTTTGAAATTTCACATGTTGATGGAGAACACCTATTGGTCACTGTTCCTTTGAATAAATCGGATATCACCAGACCTGTTGACTTAATCGAAGATATTCTCAGAGTTTATGGGTATAATAATGTGGAGATCCCGGAAAAACTATATTATACCCCTAACAAAAAAGCGGAATCATCATTGTCTCAAATGCAATTATTGATTTCTCAGTATTTGGTGGGTAATGGATTTTATGAAGTGATGAATAATTCAATTACTTCCGGTCGTTATGCTGAAATGTTCGATTTCATCAATGAAAAAGAGCGCATTGACTTAGTGAATCCATTAAGTAGCGATTTGAATGCGATGAGACAAACGATGTTGTTTTCAGGACTTGAAACAATCATTAGAAACACGAATACCCGTAATATAAATTTACAGCTTTTTGAATTTGGGAAAACCTATCATTTTAATCCGGAAACTCAAAAAGGGGATGATGTAACGCAACGATATGTTGAAAAGGATGAGTTTGCAATTTGGCTTACCGGAGAAAGACTGGAAAGCTCATGGTACCAAAAAAGTGTTGATGTAGATTTCTTTTACTTGAAAAATATAATTCATAATATTTTTGCAAAAGTAAATTTCCCTTCTTCTGAAATAACTTTAGAGACTATCGAACATCCTTATTTCTTAGAACATCTGATTTACAAATATGAGAATCAGGTTTTGGTTCAATTCGGGCAGATACATCCAAAGGTTTTGAAACCATTTGATATTAAAAAACCGGTTTTTTATGCTGAGTTTCATTTCAAATTATTTCAAAACATAGCGACTAACCAAATTGTTCAATACAAAAATATACCTTCTTATCCAACCGTTAAGAGAGATTTAGCATTAGTGTTGGATAAAAACATCACTTACGATATTTTAGAACAAATTGCTTACAAAGCAGGTGGTTCTAAATTAAAAAAAGTATCTCTGTTTGATGTCTATGAAGGAGATAAAATTGACAGTAATAAAAAATCTTATGCATTAAATTTCGTTTTACAGCATCAGGAAAAAACGTTTACTGAAGAAGAGATTAATAAAATTATGAACAAACTGATCTCCGCATTTGATCGTGAGTGTGGAGCAAAACTACGATAACTGCATGATCATTATAGATTCTATTGATAATTTTCCAAAAAACAAAGATGCTGTTGTAACTATTGGTTCCTTTGATGGCGTACATCAGGGGCACCGCAGAGTTTTACAACAACTTACTCAAACTGCAAAAGATAAGGGACTAATAAGTGTTGTCATTACCTTTAATCCTCATCCACGTGAAGTTTTATACAACCATTCCGATTTTTTTCTCATTTCCACTTTTGAACAAAAGAAGACATTGTTATGTTCCGAAAATATTGATTATTTGTTAGTTATTCCATTTTCTGTAGAATTTGCAGCTATAACTTCCGAAGAATTTATTAAAGATGTTTTGATTAGCAAAATAGGGGCTAAAGCAATCGTTATGGGTCCTAATCACAGATTTGGAAGAAACCGGGAGGGGGATTATTCCAGCACTCATGAATTGTGTGAAAATAACGGAATAGAAGTGATTAAAATTGATGAATTTTTACTTCATGATATAGCAGTAAGATCCACACAAATAAGAAAAATGATTGCAGAAAAAAGATTTGAAGAAGCTGAAGAACTTTTAGGGCATCATCTATTTATAAAAAAGATTAATTAAACCACAAAATAATATAAAATGAGCAAACAACTAATCATCGTTGAGTCACCTGCCAAGGCTAAAACTATTCAAAAATTTATTGATAAAGATTACGAAGTGATCTCCAGTAAAGGTCATGTTAGAGATTTACCACAAAAAGAGATTGGAATTGATATCACTAAGGGGTTTTTACCTAACTATGAAATTATGCCTGACAAGAAAAAGCTGATTACCGATATTAAAAAGATGGCACAGGAAGTTGATTACGTCCTACTGGCAACCGATGATGACCGCGAGGGTGAGGCTATTTCATGGCACTTGATGGAAGCAGCTCAAATTCCAGCGAATAAGGTAAAACGGATTGTTTTTCATGAAATCACCAAAAATGCGATTGAAAAAGCGATTCAAAACCCCAGAACATTAGATATTGACTTAGTGAATGCTCAACAAGCCCGCAGAATATTAGATCGATTAGTAGGTTTTGAATTATCTCCGGTATTATGGAGAAAAGTGAAACCTCAACTTTCAGCAGGTCGTGTTCAGTCTGTTGCGGTTAAATTAATTGTGGAAAGAGAAAGAGAGATCACAAAGTTTAAAACAACCTCTTCCTACAAGGTGGTTGGTAACTTTTATCCTGAAGGCAATAAAAAGATGGAATTTGATGCGGATTTAAATCATCGATTTGAGTCTAAGGAGGATGCTCTTAAATTCTTAAATGATTGCAAAGAAGCAAGTTTTTATATATCCGCTATTGAGAAAAATCCGGCTAAAAAATCACCTGCTCCTCCATTTACTACATCCACACTTCAACAGGAAGCTGCTCGTAAGTTAGGCTATTCTGTAAGTAAAACAATGGTTATTGCTCAACAGTTATATGAAGCAGGTTATATCACTTATATGAGAACCGATTCTGTTGTACTTTCGGATTATGCCCTACATTCAGCAAAAGAAGAGATTGAGAAAAGTTTTGGTAAGGAGTATTCCAAAACCAGAAAATTTGTTTCTAAAACAAAAGGGGCACAAGAGGCGCATGAAGCGATTCGTCCTACCATTATGGCAAATCAGACTATTCCGGGAGATACTTTTGCCAAAAGATTGTACGAATTGATCTGGAAAAGAACAATAGCTTCCCAAATGAGTGATGCTGAAATCGAAAAAACAGTGATCTCCATACCTATCTCAAATCGTACTGAAAAATTCGTTGCATCGGGTGAAGTGGTATTATTTCAAGGGTTTTTAAAAGTGTATATTGAATCAAAAGATGAAGAAGATGAAGATATAAAAGGATGGTTACCACCTGTTTCTACCGGAGATCCATTGAGTGCCCGCGAAATTAAAGCAACTCAAAGATATACTCAACCACCTGCACGATATACAGAAGCCAGTTTAGTAAAAAAGTTGGAAGAACTTGGAATCGGAAGACCATCCACTTATGCACCAACCATTACGACTATTCAAAAAAGAGAATATGTGGTAAAAAACAACCGTACTGGTTTTGAACGTGAATTTACACAGTTGATTCTTAAAAAGGGGGAAATTACTGATCATGCTAAAATGGAAAAATATGGTAGTGAAAAAGATAAACTATTTCCTACAGATATCGGCATTGTAGTGAATGAATATCTTCAAAATAATTTCGAAGTGATCATGGATTATGGCTTTACTGCTGATGTTGAAAAAGAGTTTGATGAAATTGCAGAAGGAAAGAAGATCTGGCAAAATATGATCGATAATTTTTATAACAATTTTCACCATTCGATTGAAGAAGCAATCTCCCACTCTTCTAAAGCTAGCGGAGAAAGACTATTAGGACAGGATCCTAAATCGATGGCTAATGTATATGCCAAATTGGGGAAATATGGTCCAATGGTTCAAATTGGAGAGAATTATGAAGATAAAAAACCTCGTTATGCTCGTATGAAAGCATCTCAGTTTATTGAAACCATCACTTTAGAAGAAGCATTGGATCTCTTTAAATTACCCAGAACCTTAGGTAAATTCGGAGAAGATGAAGTGTCAATCGGAATGGGTAAATTTGGGCCTTATATCAAATTCGGGAAATCGTATGTTTCTTTTCCAAAAGATGAAGAACCTACTGAAATCGAATTAGATCGTGCTGTTGAATTGATCAAGGATAAAATCCAACAGGATAAAGATCGCGCTCCCAGATTGTTAGGGGAACATAATGGTCATGAAGTGTTTGTTGCCATTGGCAAATTTGGTCCTTATGTAAAATACAACGATCAAAACATCACATTGGAAAAAGGGATGGTTCCAGCAGCACTTACTTTAGAGAATGCTATAAACCTCATCGATAACATGAAAACCAAAAATGTGATCGCTTCATTTCCTGAAAATGACAACATCAAAGTAGTCAACGGCAGATATGGTGCATACATTACTAACGGAACTGATAATTTCAAAATACCCAAAGGAACAACTGCTGAAAATCTTACTTTTGCAGAATGTTTAGAGATTATCAAAAATACGACTCCCACTGCAAAAAAAAGGTTTCCCCGTAAAAAATAATTAATATGGATTTAAGCATCTATTTCGACCCGATTGAGATTGAATCTCTTGATTTTTTTGGGAATAATGAACATCCTCAAAAAATCCTCAATCAAATTTGGTTCACTAGAAAAGGGGAAGTGATCTCTTTTGAAAATATGCAATTGGCATTGATTGGTGTTCCTGAATCGAGAAATAGTGCCCAAAATGAAGGTGCTGCTTATGCTCCTGATGAAATCAGAAGAGAGTTTTATAAATTATTTTGCTGGAATAAACCGGTTAATATCATTGATTTAGGAAATCTAAAAGTTGGAAAAACGGTTGGCGACACTTATGAAATACTAGCGGAAGTGCTCTCTTTTTTGATTGAAAATAAAATTATCCCTATTATTCTGGGTGGAAGCAACGACTTATTGTTTTCCAACTATATGGCTTATGCGCGTTTAGAACATGTTGTCAATATCGTGTCCGTTGATGCTTGTTTCGATTTAGGAAATGAGAATATCCCTATCAACTCGAATGCTTTTTTAAATAAAATCATTCTTAAACAACCCAACTATTTACTCAATTATGCTAATATTGGATATCAATCCTATATGAACAGTCCTGACTCCATTGATCTCATGGAACAATTGTTTTTTGAAACATATCGTGTTGGATCTATTCGGAAAGATATGGAGGAAGTGGAACCAATTGTTAGAAATGCTGAAATCTGTGCTATTGATTTGTCATCTGTTCGTCGTGGTGATGCTCCCGGTAATCCAAATGCATCTTCAAACGGCTTTTATGGAGAAGAGATTTGTCGTGTAGCGATGTTTGCAGGGGTAAGCGATAAATTGTCCTCATTCGGAATTTATGAATACAATCCAACCCTAGACTACAATAATCAAACATCACAATTGATTGCCCACATTATCTGGTACTTTATTGAAGGGTTTAACAATAGAATCGGAGATACTACTTTTAAAGATAAAAGTCTATATATCAAACATTCTGTTGCTGTATCTAATCATATTGAAGATTTGGTTTTTTATTGTAGTAAAAAATCTGGAAGATGGTGGATGGTTGTCCCCATTACTAATAAAAAAACAGAAATAGTTCAAAAATATTATCTTCCATGTTCCGTTAAAGATTATGAACTAGCATGTGCTGATGTTATTTCTGAAAGATGGTGGAAAGCTTTTCATAAATTAAACAGATAATTGTACGACTGATAACCATGAAAAAGTTTTTGTTGATCCTATTTTTATTGGGGAGTTTCATTCATTTTTCTTTTTCTCAAACTCATCCAACTATTAGTCGTTACAACAGAATTGAGACCATCAAAACAGAAGGGATTACAGATACTTTCATGAATAATTTGTGGTTAGATTACTGGCATTTTTCAGGGGAAGCGGGTTTAAATTTAGCTCAAACGGATCAATGGAATTGGGCTGAGGGTGGGTATAAACATTTTAATGCTATATTTAATCTCAAATCCAAGCTTATATACAATAAAAACAAGTTAGCCTGGGAGTCAATGATAGACAATGAGTTAGGAATTCTCTATTCATCCGAATTATTGCCTACCTGGAGAAAATCCGCAGATAAAATCAATTTCTCCTCTAAGTTTGGGTACGAAGTAGCCAATAAGTTTTTCATAACAGGATTGATTACTTTCAAATCACAACACACCGACAGTTACCGATATCCGCAACAATTTCCCAATTTGAATGAACCGAAGAAATTGACCAGTTTTTTGTCGCCGGCTTACACCGATATTTCGTTGGGTATTGACTGGAAATACAATGAACATTTTTCGATTTACCTCTCCCCTGCTGCAGGATTGGTAACCAGTTGTCCTGACTCTATGTTAAGGGCCGATTATGGTGTACCTGTAGATAAAAGAAGTATAACGACTGTTGGACCAAAGATGAAAACAACGGTTAACACCACTTACAAAGGAATAAAAATTGCTACTGTTTTAGAGCTTTACACACCTTATAGTGATCCTGATCAAAAGTTCGGGAATTTCAAAGTGGATTGGGATTTATCGCTTTCCTATCAATTCTTAAAAATGTTAAATTTTCGGATCACTACATCATTACGATACAATGAAAAGGTAAAGTTTGACGAATATGAAAATGGGATCAATCAACCCCGTACCCGGATACGGCGGGTTCAATTCAAAGAGATTGTAGGGATTGGGCTGGTGTACACTTTTACTGATGTAAAATAAAAGAGTCGATGGTCGATGGTCGATAGTCGATTGCTCGATTGCTCGAATGCTCGATTGCTCGATTGCTCGATAATAAATATGTTTATTAAAAATATTAGTCCGTTATCTGTAGTCTGTTATCTGCCGTCTGACTTTTTAATTTTTCCCGTAAAATTCGAGTATTTTGATTCGGAAAATGTAATCAAATTTGGATTGGATAAGTTGTGATTCCGATTTGAGATATTTATTTTTGGCATCATTAAACTCATAGTTGGTTGATGCACCTTCTTCATAACGGATCTTTTCATATTCAAACGAAATTTTAGCTGCCTGATATGCTTCTAATGCTGAATTGTAGCGTTCTTTCGCTGCTATCGCATTGGCATGGGCTTGCTGAATCTCTTTAATGAGGGTTAATTTTCCCTCCTCCATTTGAAACTCCTGAGATTGAACTGCTAATTTAGCCAATTTGACGTTATAATGGGTGTTTAATTTATCAAAAATCGGGATATTGAGCGAAAGACCAATCACTTGTCTGGAGTTGTTATTGAATTGTTTATTAAAAGATGTATTTGGATATTGAGGTGATGGGGTGAACATATAGTTATATCCGGTTCCGTAATTGGCGAAAAAACTAAGGGATGGATACCAGGAAGATTGAGCAATTTGAATATCTCTTTTGGCTTTTTCAATTTTATTTAAAGCAGCCTTGATTGTTGGTCTATTTAGTAATGCATTATTAATAAGCGCATTCACATCAATAGAACGATTCAACAGTTCATCAATTAAATACTCCTGATCCATGGGAACAATATCAAAATCGTTAACATTAGGATAATTGATTAATTGAGCTAAGTCGAGTTTAGATAAATTCAGACTATTTTCAGCTTCCACAACACTATACCTGTCGTTAGCCAGTGTTGATTTAGCAACGAATAATTCAGCATCTGAACTCTTTCCGTTTTGTACAAGCAATTCTACTTTAGTAACCATATCGAGCGAAATCTGTTCCTGAACTTTGGCAACTGCCAATATTTCACGATTTAAAAGAACCTGAAGATAATATGCCATCACGGTCATTTCCACATTTTCTCTTACCTGCTCCAGTTCGTAACGGGTTGTTTGAATATCTATTTGATTGGCTTTTAATTGATTATACGTTCTTAATCCTTGAAAAAGATCCATATTCATTCCTATACCAAAAGAGGTAGAAGCTTGGTTTCCGCTAATAATCAAAGAGGAAGCAACCTGAGATCGACCGAAGTCAATATTTTGTCCCACAGAAGCAGAAACAGAGGGGGCAATACTCATTTTTGTAGATTTGTATTGGATCTGTTTATTATTTAATTCGATCATTTTTTGTTTCACAGAAAAGCTGTTCTGTTGAGCATAGTCAATACATGCATCCAGCGTCCATTGTTTTTGAGCAAAAAGAGTGGAACTAATACATACAATACAAACTAAAAAAAGGAGGGTTAGTACTTTTTTAAAGCTACATTTGATTGGAAACGGGATACTTTTTTTCATCTCTTTTTTATTAAATCTATCTTAAAATTTTCTATAATTGGTTCTATTTAAAAACAGTTGGCAAATATAAGTAACTTTTTTGGTTATGTAGCCAATTTCACAAAAAAATTGTACATTTGCAAGTAAATCAAATAATAAAAATGGAGGACAATATTATTTATGGGTTTCGCCCCATCATTGAGGCGATAGAGAGTCAAAAAACAATTGATAAAGTATTAATTCAAAAAGGATTAAGAGGAGATTTATTTAAAGATTTTTTTATAAAAATCAGAGAAAATAAAATTCCATTTCAATATGTACCAATTGAAAAATTGAATCGGTTAGTGAGGGGAAATCATCAGGGTGTTATTGGATTTATTTCATCGATTGAATATCAAAGTATTTTTGATGTTTTGCCGGGCATTTTTGAAAAAGGGAAACCTCCATTTATCCTGATTTTAGACAAAATTACAGATGTTAGAAATATTGGAGCGATATCACGTTCAGCGGAATGTGCCGGAGTAGATGCTATTATTTTACCCTTAAAGGGGGGAGCTCAATTGAATGAAGATGCAGTAAAAAGTTCGTGTGGAGCACTATTTAAAGTACCTATTTGTCGACACTCCAATTTGATTGAAGTGATTCGTTATTTAAAAGATTCAGGTATTGAAGTGATTGGAGTAACTGAGAAAGCAAAAAGGTACCATTTTGAAAAAACATATAAAGATCCTGTTGCTTTCATTTTAGGCAACGAATATGAAGGAATTGCCTGGGATTATTTAAGAGAGTGCAATGATTCTGTAAGAATTCCTATGGTTGGGACTATTGATTCTTTAAATGTTTCTGTTGCAACAGGAATCGTATTATTTGAAGTTGTAAAACAAAGAATTACGATTGAACCTTAGATGAAAAAAATTGGTATTTTATCAGATACTCACGGGTTTACCCACCCTTCTCTTTTTGAATTTTTCAAAGAGTGTGATGAAATCTGGCATGCAGGAGATATGATGAATCCCGATATATTGACAGATTTAGAAGCGATCACACAGGTTAGAGCTGTTTACGGCAATTGTGATGGCTGGGATGTAAGATCTCAATGTAAGGAAATTGAAATATTTGAAATAGAAAAACACAAAGTTTTTTTAAAACATATCATTGGAAGACCCGGTAAATACGATTCTTCCGTCATTGATCTAATCAGAAAAGAAAAACCGACCATCGTAGTAGCCGGTCATTCCCACATTTTACAAGTAAAAAACGATACAGATCATGGATTTCTGTTTATCAATCCCGGTGCTGCCGGAAAGTATGGTATTCATAATCATATCACTTTTTTAAGATTTACTATTAATGGGGCAAATTTAACCCAATTAGAGGTTTTTGATCAACCCAAATGAAATTTGAAACTTAATCCCAATATTTGATTGTATGACTTTTGAAAAACATTATGAATCCATCATTAAAACATCATCAATAGGATATGTTTATTGTAAGATTTTAAAAAATAGTGAACAAAAACCGATTGATTTAGAGATTATTGAGGTTAACAGTGCTTTAGAAAATGAGTTTCAGTTAGATGCTAAAGCGATTACAGGTTCATCATTTTCGACTATTGAGCCCCAATTTTTTCAGGAAAATCAAGAGTGGATCAGTACTTTTGAACAGCTTTCTTCTGAATTTAACACCAAATATATTGAAAAATTTGATGACCGTTTAAAAAAATGGATCAGCATCAATGCTTTTTCTAATCAAGGGGGTTACATCACTTTTTTGTTTCAGGATATATCAGAAAGAAAAATTCTACCTGAAATATTAAAAGTATTCACTTCATTTAATTACCAAAGTGTTGATTATGATTTTATTGCTCAAAAAGCCAAAGAGATTTCAGGAGCAAAATATGTGATTTTTAATAAATATTCAGAGAATAATAATACTTATAAAACGATCGGCTTTTCTGACCTTAATAATTCAATTGAAAAAATGATCACTGTGTTGGGTTTTGATTTTAGAAATAAAAACTGGGATAGTGATCCCATCATGGAAAGTAAAATTGCTCACAAAAAATGGACGAAATTTGAAAAATTTTCTGATCTTTCAGGAGAAATTATTGCCCCTAAAATTATTAACAATGCTGCAAAAATATTAGGACTGAGTCATTGTTATCTTTTTAGAAGCACAGTTGATCAAATTAAATTAGGGGATATCATTTTAATATTTGATAAAAATGAATCAATAAGGAATATTGAATTAATGGAAACCTATTCTGATATGGTTGGTCTTTTAATCAATCGGGTTAATTCCGAACAAAAAACCACAATAGTGCATCAGGAGTTTCAAAATTATAAAACTTTAAGTGAACTTATTGTTACCAATACTACTGATACTATTATTGTACTTTCATTTTCACTGAATCCCATTTATGAATATGTAAGTCCTTCCGTATTTAGAAATCTGGGATATACTCAGGACTATTTGGTCGGAAAACATCTTTGGGATTTAGACATCATTTATCCGGAGGATAAAATTAAAATTCAAAACATTTTAGCTCAATACTATTCAAAAAAAGATCAGTTTATAGAAGTTTCACAAGCATCAACTATTTCTGAGAGTATTGAATATAAATTAAAAAACAGATTTGGGAAGTGGATCAATTGTCAAAGTTCCGTTTCTTTAGCTGGTGATAAAATCATCGTTGTTGAAAGAAATATTACAGAAAGCAGAGAATTGGAGCAGGAAATTACTGATCTTTTTTATGTAAACCTAGATATTTTATGTACATTTGACAAAAAAGGAAATTTTACGAAAGTAAGTGAAGAGTGGTATAATCTTTTAGGGTATTCAAAAAGCGATTTAAAATTTTTAAATTTAAGGAACTTAATACATCCTGAGGATTATGATTCTACTTTATATTCTCTGGTAAAATTGGGGGGTAACAAAAAAATCACCCATATTGTAAACAGATGTCGTCATAATAATGGAAGTTATAGAATCTTAGAATGGCGTATCAATAAGACAGGGGAAAACTTTTTAGCATCTGCACGGGATATTACCACCCGAAAACAAACCGAAGATGAGATTGCCCATTTTTCCAAAATGCAAGAATTGTTAATAAAAATTTCATCTAATTATATCAATATCAACATTGATCAGATTGATGAAATTATTCAGAATTCCCTTTCTGAAATTGCCAATTTTGTGAATGCCGAAAATGCTTATGTATATGAATATTTGTGGGATTTAAAAACAGTCTGGAAGAGTTATCAATGGTCCTTACTTCAGAATAATGATGAAAAAAATGCACCTACCAGTAACAAAATGGAATTATATGAAAGTTGGATCTCCTCTCACACAATTGGGGAAACAATATCCATTTCCAATGTAAATGCCCTATCAGATTCAATTGAATTAAAACAAAATCTAGCCAACCGCAACATTAAAAGTTTGATTGCGATTCCGATGATGGATGAAAACGAATGTATTGGGTTTGTGGAGTTTGATACAAAAAATAATTTTCAGAATTATACAGAAAAAGAGGAAGCATTACTTAAAGTATTTTCGGAAATGCTAGTAAACATGAGAAATAGAGTAAAATCAGTTCGTGTTATCAATAGACAATTTGAGATTCAAAAGTTATTGACAACGATTTCCTCTGATTTTGTAGGTGCCAATTGCTATAATATTGATGAAAAAGTGAAGCTTTTACTTAAACAAACGGCCCAATTTTTCGATGCTGATCGATCCTATATTATCCATTTTAAAGAAAATCAAAAAGAGGGAATCTATAAAAGCGAATGGAATTCTAATATTCAAGCCAATAGAGTTCGGAAAAATCAAAAAGTTCAAGCCATTGATATTCCGAGGATTATTGATGAACTTCAAAAGAACCTCATCATACATATTCCAAATACAAAGGAGTTACCTAAAGATGCAGTGATTGACAAACAATATTGTTTAAAAAATAATATTCAATCATTTATCATTATCCCCATATTTGACAAAAACAACATTATGGGATGTATTGGTTTTGAAGCCAACAAATTTACTAAACAATGGGCTGAAAAAGAGATCAAAGTTTTAAAAGTTTTAGCTAACATTTACGCTGAGTCCTATTCAAAAGTTCAAATTGAAAAGGAACTGATTGATGCCAAAGATCTTGCTGAAGCAGCCAATAAAGCCAAGACTGAATTTTTATCCAATATGAGCCATGAGATCAGGACTCCTTTAAATGGGGTGATTGGATTTACAGAGTTATTAAAAAGCACCTCACTCAATGCAATACAACAAGAGTATTTGACAAATGCTATAACTTCTGCCAACACATTACTAGGAATCATTAGTGATATTCTTGATTTCTCCAAAATTGAAGCCGGAAAATTAGACCTTGAATTAATCAAAACTGATTTAATTCACCTGATTGAAAACACATCAGATATTATCAAAGTACAAGCTGCTAAGAAAAGGTTAGAACTACTATTAAATATACAACCCGATACTCCAAGATTTGCGGTTATTGATCCTGTCAGACTAAAACAGATCTTAGTAAATTTGTTAACGAATGCAGTAAAATTTACGCCATCAGGTGAAGTTGAATTTGGAATATCATTTCAAAAAATGGATGAAACTACCGGAAGATTTGTTTTTTCGATAAGAGATACAGGTATTGGAATCACTGAAAATGAAAGAAAAAAATTGTTTAAAGCATTTTCTCAGGCAGATTCATCGACAACGCGCAGATATGGTGGTACAGGTTTAGGATTAGTTATTTCCAACTCATTAGCGCGACAAATGGGTAGTTTTATTCAGTATCAAAGTGAGGAAAACAAAGGAAGTATTTTTGAATTTGCGATTGAAACCCAATATGAATACGGGCAACATATTGAAAATAAAAAAATTGAACACATCAATAGGATTCTCATTGTGGATGATAACAGAAATAACCGAATGATATTGAAGCACACTTTTAATCATTGGGGTATCGATTCAATAGAGGCTGAAACGGGAATTGAGGCTTTGAAAATCATAGAAACTGAACCTCCTTTTGATATTTATATTGTTGATTTTCACATGCCATACATTAATGGGATTGACACCATTAAACTGATACAGAAAAGTCCAAAATTCAAATCGGATCAACAGTCCATCATTTTATTGCACAGTTCTTCTGAAGATCAGATTATTCAGGAAGGGGTGAAAAATTTGAATATCAGATTTTCCATAACCAAACCAGTAAAACCTAACGAGTTATACTACTATTTGACCAATATTAACACGAAAAAGATTCTGGATCAAAACTATCATCATGATGAGATAGAATCGACTTATCAAATAATACCACAAGATGTTGAACTTTCCATTCTTATAGTTGAAGATATAAAAATGAATTTGATTTTGATTAAAAATCTTCTCAAAAACATTTTTCCTAAAGCTCATTTCAAAGAAGCCAATAATGGAAGAGAAGCAATTGATTTGGTTAAGGCGAGAACTCCAGATTTAATCTTGATGGATGTTCAAATGCCCATAATGGATGGAATTACAGCTACAAAAGAGATTAAATCAATGGAGAATGGAAAATTTGAAAATATTCCAGTCATTGCATTAACAGCTGGTGTTTCCAACCAGGAGAAAGAGGATTGTTTTAAAGCCGGAATGTGTGAGTTTATACCAAAACCTATCGAAAGGGCTCATTTAAATAAGGTTTTACTCGGAATCTTACCTCTTCTGCAATCTAAAAACTCAGAAGAAGTACCGATAGCAGAAACGGAACACTTTAACAAAGAAAAATTTATTGAAAAATTGGGGACAAATGGTGACTTTTATTACAGTATATTAGAAACAGCACTTCAGGAATTTCCTAAATATATCAAAGAGTTAAAGAATGCTATTCTTGAAAACGATGTTCAAAACATCACCAGAGCAGCGCATGCTATTAAAGGAAGTGCCTATAATATTGAATTTACGATTTTAGGAAAATTAGCACAAAATATTGAGAATCAATCTAATGACAAACAAAACTGTAGGTCAATATTTGAAGACTTAAACAAAGAATGGATTATCATCCAACAATGGATTGAACAAAATAAAACATTATAAAAATGAAAGATTTTAACGGTAAAAATATCGCCATTTTAAGTTCATTAATTGATTCTATTTCAGACATAGTACTGATTAAGGATAATCATGGTGTTTATTTAGGATGTAATCACCTTTTTGCTGAATTGATGGGGTATTCAAAAGAGGAAATCATAGGTAAGACAGATTTTGATTTAATTGGACACACTGAAGCGACTTTTTACTCATCCAAAGATAATGATGTTTTATTGTCTAAGAAAAGTGTACAATATATTGATTGGATCACCTATTCAGATGGTAGGAGAGCATTAATTGATACTAAAAAAACACCATTTTTTGATGAAGAAGGAAATATTATCGGATTAATTGCAATTGGTAGAGATATAACATCCTGGGATTTAGCTCAAAAAGAGTTGATGACACAAAGTGAACTGCAATCCATATTAATGAAAATTGCTACACAATATATCAATATTCCATTATCAGATATTGACCAGACCATAAATAAATCACTTGCTGAATTAGGCGCTTATGTAAAAGCAGATAGGTGCTATATATTTGATTATGAATGGGAAGAAAAATATTGCAGAAACACTTATGAATGGGTGGCTCCTAATATACATCCTCAAATAAAGAGTCTGCAGAAGGTTCCCCTTCACTTAATAAAACCTTGGGTAGAACAACACAAAAAAGGAATTTATGTTTATCTTCAGGATGTTTTTGCACTTCCGGTAAGTGATCCCATCAGACAAATTTTAGAGCCCCAGGAGGTGAAAAGTTTAATCACCATTCCTATGATGGATAATAAAAAATGTATTGGTTTTATTGGATTTGATTTTGTTAAAAATGAATATATTTTCAACCATAGAGAAGAGGTATTATTAACACTTTTCTCACAAATCCTGGTTAATATTAAACTTCGGGCATCCTTAGAGCATAAATTGATTTTAGAAAAGCAAAATGCAGAAAATGCCAACAATGCAAAATCGGATTTTTTAGCAAATATAAGCCATGAAATCAGGACTCCCATCAATGCTATTTTAGGGTTTAGTGAAGCACTTCAATATAGTCTCCAAAATGAAGAAGACAAAAAAATGGTCAATCACATTCTAAATAGTGGAACACTTTTATTAGGTTTATTGAATGATATATTGAATTTATCTAAAATTGAATCCGGTATGTTTGAAATAGTGACCAACCCGGTTCATCTTGAAACGTTATTAAAAGAAACCATTTTTATGTTTAGTGAGATCTCTAGGGATAAAAATTTACAATTTTCAATTGAGTTAGATCAACCATTTCCTACTCAATTAGTTTTAGACGAGATTCGAATCAAACAAATTATATTTAATTTAATAGGTAATGCTGTAAAATTTACTGAATCCGGTGAAATAAAAATCAGAGCCAGTTATCATCAATATTTCAGCAATTCAGGGATCTTAAAAATGGAGTTTATTGATTCAGGTATAGGAATTGCCAAAGAGAATCTGGACTCCATTTTTGAAGCATTTAAGCAACATAGTAGTATAAATACCCGACTTAATTCAGGGGTTGGGCTAGGTCTGTCCATTTCAAAAAGATTGGTTGAAAAAATGAAAGGATCTATTTCTGTTGAAAGTATGTTAGGAGTTGGATCAACCTTTACCATAACAATACCAAATGTGCAACTTGAACCCGAGGTGTCCATTTCTTCAACTGTAAAATCAGCTATTGTAGAAGATCGTGGACCATCTGTTTCACCTCTGTCAGTTTTGGTTGTTGATGATGTATTTTTGAATACTGAACTGATCAGTAAGCTATTATCACCATTAGGATATCTAGTAACAACAGCCAACAGTGGAGAAAAAGCGCTCCATTTATTAGAAACTTATAAGCCCAATATTATTCTCTTGGATATGAGAATGCCGGGATTATCCGGTTTTGAAGTTGCAGAAAAAATTAAACGTGATGATTCATTAAAACATATCCCACTCATTGCCTTTACAGCTTCCATTTTTCATAGTGAAAAAATAATGGAAACAGGTAATTTTGCAGGATTTCTTTTTAAACCTGTTAAACGGGATGATCTTATTCACACCATTGAAAAAATGGCTAATAAGAGTATCCAATCTCCCTATTTATCAACAACGAAAGCAACTCCAACGGTTGAATTAAAAAGTAAAGAACGAATAACCGAAACAAGATCAACAAACTACCTTTTCCAACAACTGTGGAAAGAATGGGATCAACTACAACATAATTTTGTTCTGTTTCAAGTGGAAAACTTTGCTGAAAAAATAAAGATGATTGGACTCAATATGAAGTATGATGAATTGATTGAATATGCTGATTCTCTGATCTCTCTAATTAACGATTTTATAATGGAAGACTTAAAAAAGTTATTCTTAAAATTTCCATCGATTTTAAAAGCTATAAATCCTGAATTTAATAGTAATCTAAATGAAAACTAAAAAAAACATCCTTATTGTTGATGATAATCAAATTAATCTGGAAGTTATTTCCAACTATCTAAATGAAAATGATTACCAGCTATTTTTTGCCTTAAACGGGCGAAGTGCGCTTCAAATTGCGGAAACCAATGATATTGATTTGGTCTTGATGGATATTATGATGCCAGGATTAGATGGTTTTGAAACAACAAAATTGATTCATGATAATTTAAAAAATAAGGAAGTTCCCATCATTTTTGTCACAGCTAAGAGTCAAACTAAAGATATTGTTCAAGGGTTTAATACCGGAGGTGTAGATTATATTACAAAACCTTTTAACGGAGAGGAATTATCCATAAGAGTAAAAACCCACATTGATTTGGCAGATGCTAAAAAAACGATTGTTAAATTTCAAAAAACCAGGGATCGTTTATACTCTGTTTTAGCCCATGATATTCGTGCACCATTAGCCTCAATGGCTTTATTGTTAGATGGAATTCAAGGAAAATATATTGACTCGTCAAGTCCCCATTTCAATCAACTAATCAGTGAAATTAGCCACAACACCAAACACACTTTAGCATTGATTCACAATATTTTAGACTGGACTAAAGTACAAGGTAGTACCATCGAACTTCAACCGACAGAAATCAATATTAAGGAACATATTGAAGAATGTATGAGTATTTTAAATTTGAATTTGAATGAAAAACAGATTCAAATTATTATAGACATAGATCCACTGTTAACTTTTTGGGGAGATGATATGACTTGCAGTAATATTTTCAGAAATATCCTCTCCAATGCGGTGAAATTCAGTCACATAACCGGGAAAGTGATCATCAAGGCTCAGGAGAGAGATGATCAGGTAGTCATTGAAATTAGTGATACAGGTGTTGGAATGTCTCAGGAAGTGATTGAGAAAATATTTAAACTCGATGAACATTATACAACAAAGGGAACCAATAATGAAAAGGGAACCGGGTTAGGATTATATATGGTTAAAGATTTTTTAAAATTAAACAATGGAAAAATTGAAGTTGAAAGTGAAATCAATAAAGGAAGTACTTTCAAACTTTATTTTCCGAAACAATAATTTTTAATTTTATGATAAAAAAAAGAGCAGAAATTTCTGCTCTTTTTTAGTTGTATTATTTTGGAATTCCAAACACTATTTTTGCATGGATTCAGGATACATGTCAATTCTTAAAACTTGTTTTAAGTCAACAAATTTTTTCATAAATTTAACAATATCATCATTAGTGATTTCATTAACAGATTGTTCATAAGTAGCAATTGTATTCAAAGGTTCTCCCATATAAATTCTACCTGAGATATAACTTAACCAGAAATTATTTTTTTCTAAGTTAGTTTGACGATCTTTAATCATTTGTTGTTTTACTTTTTCTAATGTTTCTTTTTTAGGACCATTTTTTTGGAAATTTTTCAAAATATCCATAACAGCATTAGCTAAAGTATCCGTATTTGTTGGGCTACATCCAAACATAATGAAAGTCATATATTCTGAATTTGGATATTTTGTAGCTTGCATTTGAAGCATTGGAGAATAAACGCCACTCATTTGTTCACGAATCACCTCAATCAATTCAATTTGAAGAGCTTCTGAGATTTGATTTACAATCATGGTATTTTTTGGAGAATATGGAATTGGTTTTGATAATGCAATACCTACAAAACTTTGTTGTTCAGTACCTACATAAACATTTTTTCTAACTGCTTTTTTAGGGAATCCTTTTTCAACACCTGTTCTGAAGTTTTCTTTCACAGTTGTTGTTTTTAAAGAACCTAAATAAGTTTCTAAATATTTAATCATGGTTGCTTCATCAAAATTACCCACAAAACAGAAGGTGAAATCAGCTGGATTTGCGAATCTTTCTTTGTAAATCTGAAATGCTCTTTCATAATTTGCTTTTTGAACAAAATCTTCAGTCATATTAAGTACACTTGCTTGATATGGATCGTTTTGATTCATGGCACTAATCATTTCACCAAAGAATCTGTACATCGGCATCGCTTTGATGCTTTTCATTTGTTCTAAAGTTTCATTAAGAACTAACTCACGAACAGTGGCATCATATCTTGGGTTGGTAAAGAATGCATTCAAATATTGGAAAAAGAATTCCAAATCTTTAGGTGTAGATGATCCATCTAAACTTTCATTATCGAAATCAATAGAAGGTGTAACACCCACTTTTTTACCTTTCATTTTCTTTTCCAAAGAAGTGTAGTTTAATTCACCGATACCAGCTCTATCAACAAATTGAGATGCAAAGAATATAGAAGGTAGATCAGCTTCGTTATATAAACTCATCCCACCTTTACTTTTTGCAGTAAATAAAATCTCATCATTTTTAAAGTTTGTTTTTTTCAAAATAACCTTGATTCCATTAGAAAGGGTATATTCTTTTGCTTCAACTTCTTTAAGTTCAACAACACTTGTTACTTTACCGGGAACTAATTTGGTAACATCAATAACTTCTTGTTCTTTATAGGTATCCACGTAAGCAGTAACATTTTGTAATGTTGGGTCATTGATAATCTCTAGAATTTTATTTTCTGTTGGAATTACTAAGCCTGCTTTTTCAGGAGCTAATACAACAGCAACCATATTTTCTTTATTGATCCATTCTTTAGCTAAAGCATTGATCTCATCCAATGTGATCTCTTGTAAGTATTTTTTAGCGAATGTAAATTCTCTTTTTGCTCCTGGAATTGGATTTGAGCGTAAGAAATGATCTACATATTCAGAAGCAAATGTATAAGATTCGGTTTTATCCGTTTCATTAGCTGCCACTTCATAATTGTTTAACAATTCTTCTTTCGCTCTTTTTAATTCTGTTTCCAAGAATCCAAATTGAAGTACTCTATAATTTTCTTTTAAAATAGCCATTAAAGAATTTTCAATTTGACCCTCTTTAGCAGTTACAGAACTTGAATAAGCATCACATTGTCCAATAAAATTTTCATAACCGGAAGATGCACCGATAAAAGGAACTTTTGGATCTTGTTGTAATTCAGATAAACGAGACTCTAACATCATGTTATACAATTGATGAGTCATACGTTTTTTAAAATCTCCAACATTTTTCACTAAGAAATAGTCATGTTTATTAAAAACCATCACTTGAGAGCCACCTGCTTCAGGATCAGTACAAACAACAGCCATAGGTTGTTTATTTCCTGGTATTGGGTACATAATTTTAGGTTGTGGGTTTGTTCTGGCAGGAATTGAACTAAATTTTTCCTTAATCATTGCCTCTATTTGATCTACATTAATATCACCAACAACAATAATTGCTTGTAAATCTGGACGATACCATTCTTTATAAAAATCTTTAATCGTTTGATATTTGAATGTTTGAAGATTTTCCAAAGTACCAATTGGTAAACGATCAGCATAGCGAGATCCATTGAAAGCTACAGGGAACCATTTTTTTCTCATTCTATCTTGAGCGCCTAAACCATTTCTATACTCTTCAATGATAATGCCTCTTTCTTTATCAATCTCTTTATCATCTAAAATTAGTCCGTTAGCCCAACCTTTAACGATATTTAAGCCAAATTCAATATTTTTGGGATCATCGGTTGGCATGGTTATTTCATAAACAGTTTCGTCAAATGAAGTATACGCATTGATTCCACCACCAAAAGAAACACCCAATTTTTGTAATTCGCTAATCATGGTATTTCCGGGATATCCTTCAATTCCATTAAAAGCCATGTGTTCAACAAAATGGGCTAAGCCAACTTGTGCATCTGTTTCTTGCATTGAGCCTGCATTTACAGCTAATCTGAATTCAACACGTTTTTCAGGTTTTTTGTTAGCACGAATGTAATAGGTCATCCCATTGGATAACTTTCCAATTCTTACATTGGGATCGTTTTTAATGGGATCAGCTTGCTGTCCCATCAATGTTGTACCTAGAGTAACTAAGGTGACAACCAAGAATAATAAGATTTTTTTCATTTTGTATAATTTTTTGAATATTTTGTCAAATTTGAACTATTAGTATCGAATTTAATGAAAATGTTACATTTTTGAACTATGGATTTATCATTTTCATATAAAGTTCTATTTCATTACTCATTAAATCTTTCTTAATCACTTTTTTATCCTTATCTAATAAAATCAACATAGGAATAGTTCGGGTATCGAACAGATTTTTGAGTTCTATTTGCTGGTCATAGTTCCAGGCATGTAAATAATTGGGGTTGGCCCCTTTCTTAAGATAATTATTCCAGATCAATGGATTGGATTCAAAAAAGACAGTGATCACTTTTAATTTTTTGTTGGCTATTGCGCTTTTTAATTGATCCATTGATTCCATTTTCTGTCTTAATTCTATACAGGAAGGGCAATCAGGATTTTGGAAATACAATAATAAATACTCGGCTTCAATTTTATAAATGGATGTAGTATCACCGTTCGACATGATGATTGAAAAATCAGGAATTTGGGAACCCGGTTGATTTTTATCAATGATTCTCAATTCACTTTCATATCGTGCTTTTCTTTCAGGAGATAGATTAGGGTAAGTCAAACCATTTTTAAGCATGGCAATATACAACATCTCATCTCTATAGGGTGATGTTAATGATCCAAAGAAAATTTCCAGATAATCAAAGAAGTTATAGTACTGTTTTTCAGACTTTTTGCTATTTTCTAAAGCTGCAATTACAATTGGAGTAGACACTGCAGGATCTAATTCTAAGATAAGCTGAGAATAAAATTTAAATTTATTACTAGGTAAAGAAGTATTTAACAATCTATCATCTTCCCATTTATAATGATCAAAAGTGTGTTCCAATAAATAGGTAAAATACTTTTGTCTATTGTTATAATAATCCTTTGGGGGAGAAGTCATCTCCATTGTTGATTCGATTAGTGATCCTAAAAGTGTTCCTTTTTGTTCATTAATCATTTTATATTGGTACTCTTTTTTCTCTTTAAGTATCAAATCCGCTTTCAAAGCTATAGAATCAATAAAAGGTTGAAGCATATATTGAGGCATCCCTCTTTTTTTCAATTCCTGAAATTCATTATCCAGCTGTTGAATTTTTGCATCAAATTCTTGCATTTTATTGATATACTTCAGGTTTGCTTCATTTTCAGGAGATCCTTTAAAGGTTGGGGCTCCCCCTTTAATTTCAATGGTATAATCTTGATTTTTTTCGTTTGATATAAAAAATTCAACAATAATGGTTGTATCTCTCAACAAGAGATAGATACCCGGTTCTAAGGGTTTTATTGTTTTAAAAACAACCTCTTTCTGGTATTGATATTGCAAAAAAGGATCATATTTATGATCTTTTTGATTGAAAGATTTTAAAATCAAAGAATCTGCCTGAAAGTCAGATACAATTTTTAGTTTAAATCCTTGTGAATAAGAGTAGGTTAGTAAAAAAACTAAAATGATAAGTAAGAAATTTTTTTTCATCTATTTTAATCTGTTAAATGCTTGTCCAAAATAATGAGGAATATCAGAAGCGATCAAACTCTCGATGGATTGATCATTTTCAATAGCGATATCAGCTGCGAGCCCGTGAATATAAACAGCCAATAATGAAGCTATATGTGGAGGGTAATTTTGTGATAAAAGAGATAACAACAAACCTGTTAAAAGATCACCGGAACCGGCTGTAGCCATTCCGGGATTACCTGACATATTAAAAAACAGTTCACCAGTTGGTAAAGCGACCATAGTATGAGCACCTTTTAAAATGACAATGATCTGATATTTTTTAGAAAGTTCTTGTACTTTATGCATTCTTTCAAAATCGTTACTACTTCTACCTGCAATTCTTTCAAATTCTTTTAAATGAGGAGTAATAATCGATTCTTTAGGAATTAATGAATACCATTCGGGGTGTTCACTAATAATATTCAACGCATCCGCATCAATAATAAGGGGTGATTTATATTGATCTGATTCCATTTTATCTAAAAAATGTTTCACTGCCTTAGTCGTTTTCTCATTTCTACCCAACCCAGATCCAATGGCAATTGCATCAAAAAAATTCAAATCGGTTTTAATCTCACTAAAGTAATCATTATCTGCATCTTGTGAATGAACCACTTCCGGAACAGTAACTGCAATACTTTTCAATACAGATTGAGGTGCATGGACGGTCAGTTTACCCAGACCTCCTCTCATGGCTGCATTGGATGCCAAAATGGTAGCTCCCGGCATTGTTGAACAACCTGAAATAAGCAAGGCATTTCCTTTCGTTCCCTTATGCGCAAATTTTTTCGGTGTACTTAATAACAAGGAACACATTTCATGATTGATGCATTTCATTGTAGAATGGATTGTACCAGGAATCAACATGCCAATATCAATAATTCTAAAAGAAACAACTCTTTCCTGATTTTCAGGAAATAAAAATGCTAATTTTGGTGATTGAAAAGAGTAAACCCGATGTGATAAAATAACAACTGCATCATCTGGGGTATGCTTGTCACTAAATAAACCACTAGGGATATCAACTGAAACAACAAAGGCGTTTAAGGAATTGATCCAATTTACAACTTTAACATAATCTCCTTTTAAGGATTGAGTAAGTCCAATTCCAAAAATAGCATCAATAATGAGAGGTGAAAATGGAAATTCATTATCTTCAATATTTTGTATAAACTGAACTCCACTTATGATTTCTATGTTCGGATTTTCTTTGATTCTATCTAAATTGATGTTTACTTCGGAATGAGTTATATGTCCAAAATTAGTTAAGACCACTTTAACTTTAGTTATTTCAGATAAATAGCGGGCAATAACTAATCCATCTCCCCCATTATTTCCGGGGCCACAAAACACGATCACTTCACTGAAAGAAAAAATATTAAAATCTTTCAAAAGTTGTTCTGTTAAATTAGCGCCGGCACGTTCCATTAAATCGATAGATAAAATGGGTTCGATTTGCATAGTAAAATCCTCTGATTCACGAATTTGTGGAACTGTTAAAATCATAATACTATTTTTTAACGTAATCTTTCAGTACTTCGAACTAAAGCTTCATCTTTTAAAATCGCTTTTTTTGCTAAATACAAACCAAGAGCGACAAACAAACTAATTAAAATAACAAAATTAAAATTTAAAATAGTACCTTTTAAGTCCTCATTGTATGGGAAAATCCATTTTGGATAAACGATTAACATACAGAATAATGCAGCTAAAATAACAATCATATTCACATTGATCAATCTGACTTGAAGTTTTCTTTTTTTAAAAAACAAAATAGTAATCAATGATAAAAGAGAAGAACCAATCAATAACAGTCCATTAAAAACGGTACTGGCTATCTTCATATCTGTATGGATCACTTTTACAGTAAAAGGAGTATAGGTATAAAAGCCAGCTTCACCTTGTAAAGTTCCGATAGAGATAAAAAGTAATATAAAAGCAACAATTGCAGCACTAAATAGATAAACGGTTTGAATTCTTTGTATCATAATGATTATTTTTTTGATTTATTTATAATTTGCAAAGATAATATTTTTTTGATTAGATCTATATCGCTCTCTTTGTGATAAATATTGGATTCATCTAAAAGTTTTTCAACTTCTGGAGATCCATTTGAATTAGAAATAGAGCGTGTACAAGAGGAATGAATTTCTTGCACACCAGTCTTTTCAATAATCTCAGAGGCATTTGAAGGATTAATTCCACTACCTGCTAATATTGTAATTCTATTTTGTGCTTTTTGAACGATCTCTTTTAAAATTTGGATCCCTTCGTAGGCAGTTTTTCTTGTTCCGGAAGTCAATATGGTATTACAGCCACAGGAAATGATCTGTTCCAAAGCGGTATTCCAATCTTTACAAATATCAAAAGCTCTATGAAAGGTAACACTCATAGGAGTAGCAATTTCAACAATTTTGCGGGTTTTTTCAATATCAATGGTTAAATCTTCATTTAGAAAACCAACAACAACTCCATGAACTCCTAAGACCTTACACAACTCAACATCATGTTGTATAGTATGAAACTCTTCATCACTATAACAAAAATCGCCTGATCTTGGGCGAATCAGGACATTGGTTTTTAATTTTAAATGATCTACACAATACTTAATATTACCAAATGAAGGAGTTGTGCCCCCCTCATTTAGATTTTGGCACAACTCAATTCTATCGGCTCCTGCAAGATCTGCATTGATAGCAGAATGCAATGATGGAGCACAAATTTCTAAAACTATAGGTTTCGTCATTCGCGTTAATTTATCATTTGAATACTTCTGGTTACAAATTGACTTAATTTTTCACCGGTAAGCATATTTTGAGATAATAACGCTAAATCTATCATTTGTTGTATTAATTGTTTTTGTTTTTCTTCATTTTCTTCATTAATGATTCTTTGTGAAATCTCATGGTTCCCATTTACGACCAAATTATAGTGTTCAAACTGACCGTAAATCCCTTTTTGACCTGAAATACGTTCCATATCCATATAGCGTCTCATAAACTCATTTCTGGTGATTAAAACAGGCAAATCAGTATCACTCAAACTTTCAATAACAACACTAAATTTTTCTTTTTCAACCATTTGATCATACGCTTCTTTCAACTTAGTTGTTTCTGTTTCAGACAATTTGGATACTAATGTTTCCTCTTTTTGGATCAATTTATCAATCACATCAGCATCCACTCTGGTAAATCTTGATTTTTCCAATTTTTGTTCCAATAAATTAATAAAATGGGTATCTAAAAATCCGTCCATTAACAAGATATCATAACCTCTTTCTTTAGCACTATTGATGTAAACATGTTGTGTTTCAACATCAGATGTATAAAGATAGATCAATTGTTCATTTTTATCTTTTTGTAAAGTTTCAATATGTGTTTTATATTCATCTATAGTGAAATATTTTCCATCAATATTTTTGAACAAAAAGAAATTTTTGGCTTTATCATAAAATTTTTCATCGGAAATAGATCCATATTGAATAAAAATTTTGATATCGTCCCATTTTTTTTCAAAATCTTCACGGTCATTTTTAAACATCTCCTCTAATTTATCAGCCACTTTTTTAGTGATATGGGAAGAGATTTTTTTAACCTGAGCATCAGATTGCAAATAGGAACGGGATACATTTAATGGAATATCGGGAGAGTCAATAACACCGTGTAAAAGCATCATAAATTCAGGTATAACACCTTCCAGTTGATCAGTTATAAAAACCTGATTACAATATAGTTGAACTTTGTTTTTTTGAATTTCAAACTGATTTTTAACTTTTGGAAAATATAAAACACCGGTCAGATTAAATGGATAATCCACATTCAAATGAATTTGGAACAATGGTTCTTCAAAAGTCATGGGGTACAACTCTCTATAAAACTGAGTATAGTTCTCCTGAGTTAAATTCACAGGAGCTTGTTTCCAGATTGGGTTGGTATTATTGATAATTCTTGGTTTTTCAATCTCTTTAGAATCTTCTTCTCCTTCTTGATTAGAATAATCTTTTTCCATACCACACTGGATAGGGATAGGTAAAAATCTACAATATTTATTTAAAAGTTCAATAATTTTAAATTCATCCAGGAAGGACTCCTCCTCTTCGGCAATATGAAGAATGATTTCAGTACCTCTATCCTCTTTTTCACAAGGGTCTATGGTATATTCCGGAGAGCCATCACAAACCCATCTCACTGCCTGTGCGCCTTCAATATGTGATTTAGTAATGATTTCAACCTCTTTAGCGACCATAAAAGAGGAATAGAAACCTAAACCAAAATGACCAATGATATTAGCAGAATCTGTTCCTTTATATTTATCTAAAAACTCTTCAGCACTTGAGAATGCAATTTGAGTGATGTACTTAACCACTTCATCTTCAGTCATACCGATTCCTCTATCGATCACTCTCAATGTTTTGTCCTCTTTATTTACCTGAACCTGAATTGTTAAATCACCCAATTCGATTGGCAGATTACCATAGGTAGTTAAGGTTTTTAATTTTTGAGTAGCATCCACTGCATTAGAGACCAATTCCCTAAGGAAAATGTCATGATCTGAATACAAAAATTTTTTGATAATTGGGAAAATGTTTTCCGTTTGTACATTAATTTTTCCTGTTTGCATATATATCACGTTTTTTTAATTTCAACGTAGATATGATACACAAACTGTGCCAAATCGCTTTTATGTCAAATTGTCAGAAAAAACTACTAATAACCCAAAATTTTGAGCATTGATTTATAACTTTGTTCTTTTGCGAACAGTTTTGTCACAATCTCTCCATCTTCATCTTTTGTAATGATGATATGTTTAGGTGCCGGTGTTAAACAGTGTTGGATCCCACCATATCCTCCAACAGATTCCTGATAGGCACCGGTATTAAACAGACCGATATACTGAACATCTTGTTCTTTAACGTCTTCATCCTGATCCTTACTGATGTAATTATCAGCAATTTTGGGTAAAAAAACTGCGTTTAGATTCGCTTCAGAATTGTAATAATCGTGACTATCACAAGTGAGTCCACCTAAAAAAACCCGTTCATACTCCTTATCCCAGTTATTAACTGCTAAGATAATAAATTGTTGATTTATGGCCCAGGAATCGGGTAAAGTTGTCATAAAGGAACTATCGATCATATTCCACAGCTCGCGATCATTTTGTCTTTTCTGTTGAAGAATGGAGTATAGCACAGCACTTGCTTCACCAACGGTATAGGATCCAAATTCAGTAAAAATATTGGGTTCTTTTACGCCTTCCCTTTCACAAATTTGTTTAATTTGAGAGACAATCTCCTCTGCCATATATTCATAATCGTAAACAAAAGATAATTTATTTTTGATTGGGAATCCACCTCCAATATTAAGGGAATCGAGGTCTGGACAAATTTTCTTCAAATCACAATAGATGCTAACGCACTTGCTCAACTCATTCCAATAATAAGCGGTGTCATTAATCCCTGTATTGATAAAAAAGTGGAGCATTTTCAGCTTAAACTTTTTATTTTTTTTGATTTTATTTTCGTAGAACGGTAAAATCTCGTTATATCTGATTCCCAGACGGGAAGTATAGAATTCAAATCTTGGTTCCTCTTCAGCTGCAATTCTGATTCCAATCTGACATTTTCCCTGAACCGCTTTATCGAGTTGATCAAATTCAGCTAAATTATCGATGATAGGGATCACGTTCGTATAACCATCAGCGATTAACTGAGCAATATTATCGATGTATTGTTGTTTTTTATATCCATTGCAAATGATGTAATTATCTTTATTAAATTGACCATTTTCATTTAAAACTTCAATCAGGTTGATATCAAATGCAGAGGAGGTTTCTATATGAACTCCATTTTTAAGTACTTCGGTTAAAACAAATTCAAAGTGGGAACTCTTTGTACAATAGCAATAATGGTAATCACCCTGGTAATCTGCGCGAGCGATTGCGACATTGAACCATCTTCTTGCTTTCTGAATATTTTGGGATATTCTTGGTAAGTAAGTAATTTTTAAAGGAGTTCCATACTGTTTGATGATATCCATAAGTGGGATATCATTGTAATACAATTCATTATCTTCTACTTTGAACTCCTCTTGTGGAAACTCATAAGTTTGCGAAATCAGATCAATATACTTAGTTCTCATAATACCTATTTAATTATCATTATTAGAAACGCAAAAATACAGAAAAAGTTACTATAAAATATATTTTCAATCACTTCTAGTTCATTTCTTTTTATATTTATGCATGATCCGACTCACTTACATTTCGTTTTTTTTAACATTCCATCTTATTTTCTTTTTGTTTTTTTTAAATATTCCGGCTAATTTACAGTTGAATAATCAGGAGTGAAAAGACGGCGGACGGCAGACGGCAGACAATAAATGAAAAATGAAAAATGAAAAATGAATAGTGAAAAATGAATAATGAAAAATGAAAAATGAAAAATGAAAAATGAAAAATTCTAAAACTGATAACTGATAGCTGAATAATGGTTAACTGCTACCTGCTACCTGTTCCCTGTCACCTGTTAAATGTTATCTATTAAATGTTACCTGCTACCTTCTACCTGTTACTTTATTTCGTATTTTTGCAGTATGAAAACAGAACGAACATTTTCGATACATACATTAGGTTGTAAGCTAAATTACAGTGAGTCATCTCATATTTCCAGAAAGCTTCTAGAAAACGGATTTTCAATATCTTATGATCCGTCCTATATCATTGTAAACAGTTGTGCAGTTACCGGAGCAGCGGAAAAAAAAGGGAGAAATTTAGTTTCCAAATTACATCGCGAACACCCCGCGGCTAAAGTGATTGTGATTGGTTGTTATTCGGAGTTGGATGCTCAAAAAGTATCTGAATGGGAAGGTGTATATAGAACTTATGGAACAGAAAACAAGATCCATTTAGTGAACCATTTATTAGGTGAATCAGAACCTGAAGTTCCTGAGTTTTTTTCAGCATTTTCATCTTTAAGCAGAACACGTTCTTTCTTAAAAATACAGGATGGATGTGATTATCATTGCACATACTGTACTGTTGCAAAAGCCCGAGGAAACAGCAGAAGTGATACTATTGAAAACGTGATGGCTAACATCAAAGAGATCCATGAGATGGGGATTAAAGAGGTAAATTTAACCGGAGTGAATGTTGGAGACTTTGGTCATCAGACAGGAGAAACGCTATTTGAACTTTTATCCGTTATTGAGCAATCCAATTTGATTGAACGAGTAAGGATTTCCTCCATTGAGCCCAATTTATTAACAGACGAGATTATTCAATTAGTTTCTCAATCAAAAACGATAATGCCCCATTTTCACATTCCTTTACAATCAGGATCTAATAAAGTGTTACAAGGAATGAAGCGAAGATACAACAGGGAATTTTTCGCATCCAAAGTTCAACATATCAAACAAATATTACCTGATGCATGCATTGCCGTTGATGTAATTACAGGATTCCCAGGTGAATCGGATATAGATTTTGAAGACACCTATACATTCATCGAACATCTTCCAATTTCATATTTGCACGTGTTCACCTATTCTAAAAGACCCGGAACACCTGCATCCGAATCAAAAGAACAGATTCAAGAGAGTATTAAAAGATCAAGAACAAATCGTTTACTTGCTTTATCTGATATGAAAAAAGAAACCTTTTATAATCAATTCATTAATACTAAAAGAGCTGTATTGGTTGAAGAAGGAGTTCATCAAAACTATCTGTACGGGTTCACCGACAACTATATAAAAGTCCAAATCAACAACCAAAAAGAGCTCATAAATCAAATCATTGAGGTCACTTTAACAGAACAAAACTTAGCATAACGATGCATCCAATACACATACTTCCTAACGGAATCAAGCTGGTTCACAAATATATAGACGCACCCATTTCTCACTTTGGAGTCCTCCTAAATGCCGGAACCAGAGATGAGAAACCTGAATATAGCGGACTAGCCCACTTTGTTGAACATACCATCTTTAAAGGAACTCAAAAGAGGAATAGTGGACAGGTTATTCGGTATATGGAGAATGTAGGTGGTGAAATCAATGCAAGCACATCTAAAGAGGAAACTTATTTTCATGCTTCATTTCTATCCTCTGATTCAGAAAGAGCGATAGAACTCCTTTCAGATATTTTTTTTCATGCCACATTTCCCGAAAAAGAGCTCATCAAAGAGAAAGATGTCATATTAGAAGAGATCAACTACTATAATGACACCCCTTCAGAATTGATATTTGATGATTTTGAAACTTTAATTTACGACACTCATCCTTTAGGAAATAACATTCTGGGAACTAAAAAAAGTCTTCAAAAAATATCAAGACAGGCAATAGTTGAATTTATTGCTCAAAATTACACAGCACAAAATGTGGTACTCTCTTATGTTGGACAATTTTCGGAATTAAAAATGATACACTTGTGTACCAAATATTTTGGGCAACAACCCATGAATAAAAGTGAGAGAATTCGTGGCAAATTTGAGCAATACACCCCAAAAACCGTTTTCAAAAAAAAGAAAACTGCACAGGCACATCTTGTAATGGGGAACATTGCTTATCCTTTATTTCACGAGAATCGTTATCCCCTGATGTTATTATCCAATTTATTGGGAGGGCAAGGATTAAACACCAGATTAAATTTAGCTGTTCGTGAAAAAAAAGGGTTAGCATACAGTGTTGAAGCTAATTATAATCCTTTTTCTGACAGTGGGCTATTTACCATTTATGTAGGATGTGACAATAATCTGGTTGAAAAATGCACTCAAATCATACATAAAGAACTTAAAAAGCTAAGAGATCAAAAATTGGGCACTCTTCAACTCCATTATGCCAAAAAGCAATTTTTAGGTCAATTAGCCATTTCGAATGAGAGTAAACTCAATGAAATGTTAGCCATTGGAAGAAGTGCGCTCTTTTTTGATGAGATTGAAACATTAGAGGAAGCGATTCATAGTTTTGAAAGCATTACATCTCAAACTTTGTTGGAAGTTGCCAATGAAATATTGGTTCCAGACCTTTTTACAACGTTACTATTTCATAAATAACTATTATCTTTGCAAAAAAATTGAGTAATGAAACATCATATCATAAACGCATTTATAATTTTAGGATTTATAATTCTTGCGGTCACATCATGTAAAAAAACAAATCAGCAAAATAGTGATAAAATCACTTTAGATTCTTTGCATATCATTGATTTTGCTTTACAAATAGAACAATCTATTTTAAACGGAGACACAGCCACTTATATTAATGCATTTGATAAAGAGTATCTTAAAAAGAAACTTCAGGACAATTCTATCGCATTTAGCAGTTTGGATGCACCAGTTGGTAAATTTTATTTTGAAAATTATTTTATAAGAATTGCAACTGCTGCGACTACAGCTATTGACAATAGTGGTGATTTTCATTTTATAAAATACTATATCAAAGATGGAGAACATCACATTGTAATGCGCACTTACAGGGACTATTCCATTGTCATAAACGACTGGATTGTAGGGTTGGTTGACAATCAGATAAAAATTCAGGATGGATTTTTATACAATAATTCATCCACTTTATCCAACGATTTGATATACTATTTACACTACAATGTGATGGAGATAACCAATCCTGATGGAGCCACCCCAAAGTTAGCAAAAGCGAACGGATTACTTGCAAGTGGTAAAGAAAAGGAAGCGTTAAAGATATTAGAAAAAAACAAACCATTTTTAAAGCAATATCCTCAATTTTGGCAAATTTATATTCCTGCTTTATATGAAAATGACGTAAAAAATTACATTACTAATTTAGAAAAACTAAAAGAAGAGGGGATTGACCACAGATGTATATTATTAAACAAATTGTTATTTTATTCAAACAATGGGAACAGTAAAGCATCGCAAGAGATTATTGAAGCGATGATACCATTAACCGGAGATGATCCCATATATTTATTTTTATTTGGGAAGGCGTTATCAGTGGAAGAAGATTACAAGAATGCGATTATTTGTTTTGAAAATTTAGAAACAGGATTGCCACTATTTTGGGATATTTGGTGCGAAAAATTGAATTGTTACTATCAATTAGGGAACACAGAAATGTTCAAAAAGTGTGCAGTAACGGCAATATCAAATTTCGGAATGAGTGAGTCGGAGTTATTGGATTTCATACAGTTACATTTTCCAGCGATGAAGAAATTAGATTTTTTTGCAAAAAAAGAACAAATCTGATTTTTGAATTGATTTTTTTTGTAATTTTGCAGCCCTAAATGAAAAAATAAATTTTTAGAAAAAAATACAAACTATAATGGCAAATCACAAGTCATCCAAGAAAAGAATCAGAGCAAACGATCGTAAGAGATTAGCAAACAGATATTATGCAAAGACTATGCGTAATGCTTTAAAAGACATTAGATTAACTTCTGATAAAGAGACTGCAGTAGGCAAGCTTCCAAAAGTAACCTCTTTAATTGACAAATTGGCAAAAAAAGGGATTATACATAAGAACAAAGCGGCTAATCTTAAGTCCGGTATCATGAAGAAATTGAATGTAATGTAAAAATTAGTTCAGTTAGTAAGATTTTTTCAACAACATAAAAGGTGATAAAGGATGACGCAGTCATTTTTTATCACTTTTTTATTTTTTTATTGAATTGATGTATTATTTTCCGGCGGAGCTCTTAATTGGGTATTCTGTTAAATGATTGGTGAGATTTGCGTTATTTTTTTCATTTTTAGCACATTAAATATTTTGGCGATTTTGCATCAAAATAGTACCAATCTTTTAACAGAATAGAAAATATTTTTTTAGATTTTCATATTTTGGACTATTTTTTTTATTATATTTGCCTCGTTATCAGTTACTCACTAAACTCAAAATACTATGAATGAACTACCCCAATCCTCTAAGCAAACCAACGAAACCTCTTCTGCACAACAACCTGTATCCGTTGAAGAAAAATCCAAAAACAAGAGTTCCGTTAATCCATTAGCTTCTATTCTTAAATATATCAGTGAGAAGCAAGTCAGGGTTTGTCCTAAATGTGGAAAATCGCATTATATTTTAAATGGAAAGAAAAAAGATGTTCAATATTTTCTGTGTAAAAGTTGTGGAAAAAGTTTTAATGAATTTACAGGTACTACAATCGCTTACATCAAAAAGAAAGAGAAGCTGCAAGATTATTATACTTTAATGATATCAGGATTAGGAATCAAAGCTTGT
>Ga0316605_10000098_pt1 | contig 88937 bp, 77 predicted proteins | sample OWC_soil_day20_n_FD_207666 | JGI IMG/M metagenome (GOLD analysis project Ga0316605, IMG submission 207666) | Wetland soil microbial communities from Old Woman Creek delta, Ohio, United States - OWC_soil_day20_noCT | ecosystem: Environmental > Terrestrial > Soil > Wetlands | place: USA: Ohio...
TTTGTATAAATAATCGCTTACTACTTTGTAGCGAAATGCATCGGTAATGGGTTCTTTTCTTAAATTTTTGTCCATGTTGATTTGGGTTTTTGTGTCAACTTTTTTCAGGACAAGTCAGTTTTCAGTGATTTATGTCTTTATTATTTTGCTCCAAAATATGCTTATTTTAATGAGAATTTATTCTAATTTTTTATTCTTATTTATTTTGAATTTCAAATACTCTTTTTTGTTGATACAACAAGGCAAGTTTTGGCTGTTTTAAATAAATAATGTACATTTGCAGGTTAATTACTAAACTTTAGAAACGATAATGTACAATCAACAGTATAGTCCCAATAAATTTAATCTCTTACCTCCTGTTTGTAAGAATTTGCTCATTATTAACATTTTAATGTTCCTTGCCACTTATGTTCTTAAGCTTAGAGGAATAAACTTGGAGGATTATCTTGGACTTCACTTTTTTATGGCCGACTCTCATCATATATGGCAATATGTTACTTATTCATTCATGCACTCCAGCTTCAACCACCTTTTCTTTAATATGTTTGCTATTTGGATGTTTGGTTATACTTTGGAAAATATATGGGGAACCAAGCGCTTTATCTTTTTCTGTTTTACTGCTGCTTTAGGTGCTGCATTAATGCAACAGATTACTTACTATTTTATGTATAGAGATATTGCTTCAGGAATGTATGACTATATCAATACTGGTTTTGAAAATATCCCTTACAAGATTTATCTTAATCAAATTAATACTGTTGGAGCTTCAGGTATTGTGTTTGGACTTTTGCTTGCCTTTGGTATGATGTTTCCTAACACTTACATTTATTTGTATTTCCTTCTTCCAATAAAAACTAAATGGTTTGTTATTGGATATATTGTTATAGAATTATTTAATGGAGTTGTTGGAACTTCCGATGGTGTTGCTCACTTTGCACACTTAGGAGGTGCTTTGGCAGGTTTTATTTTAATTATGCTTTGGAGAAAAGGCAAGTTTAGATTTTAAAGTTTAAATGTCAGAAAAAAAAGAAGTTAAAGACCAATTTATTATTGCTTATCTTCCTGATTTAGAAAATACTCAGACGATAATTAATAATGCAATCTGTTTTGCTAAAATGCTTAACAAAGGTCTTATCTTGTTATATATTTCTGATAAAGCTTATAAATGCGTTTCTATTTCAGAAGCAGAAACTGTTCTTAAAGAATTAAGCTCTAAAATAACTGAAATCAGTTTTCATTCTTATTGTGCAATTGAAGGAGAAACTAAAGAAATAATAAATAAAATACCACATTTGTTGAGTGGAGTTTTGCTTGTTAGTTCTGCAAGTGGGGAAAGCAAAGGCAAAGAAAAACTTGCTTCAAATTCCAATATAATGCTTAAAAACCTCTACACTTCAAGAATTGCCTATTTCATATCTTCTCAAAATGTAAACTCAAACTTGTCATTTAATAAGGTTGTTATGACTATTAACAATATGAGAGAGAGCAAAGAAAAAGTTCTTTGGGGTTCATATTTTGGTAGGTTTGCAAACAGTGAGGTAATTGTCTATTATCACAATTATAAAGATGAGTTTTATCGTCATCAATTACATTACAACATCAAGTTTGTTATGCGCATGTTCGATAATTTCAAAATCAAATATAATCTTCATCTTTCTTCTGATTCAAAAACATTTGTTGACTATCAGGCAATTGATTATGCTAAGGAGGTTAATGCAGATTTAATTATATGTCAAACAACCAAAAACAAGAGTTGGTTTGAAGAATTATTTACCCTTAAGGAAAGAAAGGTTATAAACAATTCTCAACAAGTTCCTGTTTTGTTTGTTAATCCAAGAGAAGATTTATTTATTTTGTGTGAATAGATATTATGGTTAATGTATTATTAGGTTTAATATTGTTCTATGTTTTTTTTAGGCTAATCACTACTTTGATAATCCCTAAAATAACTCAACATAAAATTAATAAGTATAAGGAAAAGTTAGAAAAAGAAAATCAAGGAATAATTAATCGCAAAGAAAAAGGAAATAATAACAATATTCACCCCTCTTTAAAAAAGTATTACGAAAATAAGGATAAACAATAAATTATAATAGAAATGAATAAAGAAAACATTTTCAAGAAATTTTTGCCTCATATAATTGCTATACTAATATTTTTAGCAGTTAGTGCAATTTACTTCTCTCCTATTTTGGAAGGATTGGAACTTCGTCAAAGTGATATGTCTAATTTTAAAGGAATGTCAAAAGAGCTTGCTGATTATAAAGAAGCTACTGGAAAAGGTGCATCATGGACAAATTCTTTGTTTGGAGGAATGCCTTCTTATCAAATTTTGGGTCCAGACACTTATAATGTTTTGAATACATTCTCAAAACCAATTACACTTTGGGGATATAATTTGAATTTGGGAGTAATGTTCCTTTATATGTTAGGTTTCTATGTTTTTGTAATAGCAATTGGCGGAAATTATTGGTTGGGAATATTGGCTGCGTTAGCTTATGCTTTAGCTTCTTATAATATAATTATTATTGAAGTAGGCCATATAACTAAAGCTTGGGCAATGGCTATGATGGCTCCAATTTTTGCAGGAATGATACTTGTCTTTAGAAAGAAATACATTTCAGGAGGAGCACTTTTTATAATTGCTTTAGGATTACAAATTAGTTTTTCTCATATACAAATTACCTACTACACAATGTTAGGAGGTATAATTTTAGCTATTACATATTTTGTTTTTGCAATAAAAGACAAAAAGATAAAAGATTATGTGATTGGAGGTGTTGTTTTGGTCTTAGGTTCTTTTATCGCATTAATTCCTAATTCGTCTTCCTTAGCAATGAATCAAGAGTATCTAAAACATACAATGAGAGGTGGTTCAGATATTACTGTTAAACCTAAAGGAGATACACAAACAAAAAATGCAAAAGGACTAACTATTGATTATGCTTATCAGTGGAGTTATGGAAAAGGTGAAACTCTTACGATTCTAATTCCTGATGCTAAGGGAGGTGGAAGTTCAGATCAAAGATATGAAAAAAATGCTAAGAATAGGATTTCTTATGCACAATCTAATCCACCAACTCGCCAAAATGATCCAAACATTAATCAAGTTATGAATCAATATGTGCAAGCATCATATTGGGGAGAACAACCTTTTACAGCAGGAACAGTATATTTTGGCGCAATTATAATCTTTTTAGCTACACTTGGTTTTATTCTTATTAAAGGAAGAGAACGTTGGTGGCTTTTAATTGCTACAATACTTTCATTTATTTTGGCATGGGGAAATAACTTTTTAGCTGTAAATGAATGGCTATTCTATAATTTACCTTTCTACAATAAGTTCCGTACTCCTTCAATGGCATTGGTTTTAGCTAATGTAACTATAATTATTCTTGCGGTATTGGGTTTGAAAGAGTTTTTCTCAAAACAAATAGATAATAAGAAAAAGAAAAAAGCTTTGTATATCTCTGCAGGTATAGTTGGAGGAATTTCTCTTTTATGTGCAATAATGCCATCTATGTTTGCTTCATTTACTTCAACTAAGGATTCAATGTTTGAAGAGTATTTAGGGTCAAGTTTTGTTCAAGCTTTGTATGAAGATAGAAAATCATTGTTTGTTTCAGATGCTTGGCGTTCTTTCTTATTTATTGCAGGAGCTTTTGCTGCTTTATATTTATTTGCATTGGAAAAAGTAAAAAAAGAATATGTTGTTTCAATTGTCCTTACAGTACTAATTGTTTTTGACCTTTGGGGAGTTGACAAAAGATATTTGACTAAGGATAATTTTGTTAAATCACAAGAAACACAAATTTATCCTACTTCTGCAGATGAAGAAATTCTAACTCAAGTAAAAGAAAACAATATTAATCACTATAGGGTATACAACCTTTCTGTAAATACTTTCAATGATGCATCAACTTCTTATTTCCACCCTTCAATTGGAGGTTATCATGGTGCAAAACTTCAACGTTATCAAGATATAATTGATTTCTATTTCTTGAATAAGAATTATGTTCAAAATGATTTAATGGATGAAGTTAAACTAATGAATAATCCAATACGTCAGTTTTTTAAGGCATATCAAGGACAAGCATCTGCGAATATTGGTGTCTTGAATATGTTAGATACAAAATACTTAATTCTTCCAACTGGAGATGGAGTTAAGGCATATCCTAACACTGAAGCTTGTGGAGCAGCTTGGTTTGTTCCAACAATTCAATGGGCTAAAGATGCTAATGAAGAAATTCTATTGCTTGATAATTTTAATCCAAGAGAAAAAGCTATTGTTGATGCTAAATTCAAATCAATTGTAAAACCAATAACTTCTTTTGATTCAACAGCTACAATTAAATTTGAAAGAGCAGCAGATAATAGTCCAGAATATTTGAAATATACAACTAATTCAAATAGTGATGCAATTATGGTATGTTCTGAAATTTATTATCCTGAAGATTGGAAGGCTTATATTGATGGAAAAGAAGTTGAATATTTTAGAGCAAATTATATTCTTAGAGCAATCAATGTTCCAAAGGGAAAACATGTTGTAGAGTTTAAATTGGAGTCAGACACTTTCCACACTTATAAAATAATATCTTTAATAGGTTCAATTATTATTGTTTTAATAGTTTTAGTTGCCATTTTATTCCCATTTTATCAAAAAAGAAAATTAATAAAGACTGCAAAAAAATAATTTTATATGAGACGATTAATTTATTTATCTTTTTGTCTATTTACTATTCTTAATAGTCAAATTGCTTTTTCTCAAATTGAAATTCGTAAACCTTTTATGGTTGATTCAATTAATAATAAAGGAGAAAAATTTAATATAAATAATCTTCTGCAAATTCCATCTTTGAAGGATTTAGAGCAAGAGAATTATTTTGAAACAATATTTGTTAACCAAACAACTAATATAGACTTGCCTAAGGGTAAATCAAATCTCATAAAGACATATATCTGTAAGATAAATACTAATTCTTATTCTAATTCTTCATTTAATTTATATTCAACAGACAAAGTTAAGATAGCTTTGGATGGAAAAAGTATAAAAGAAAGATTAGATACTAAAGATTCTTTGGGTGAAGGAAGTAAGATTTCTTTTGATTTAAAACTTGAACCAGGAGAATATACTCTTTCATTTACTTTTTTGATTTCAGATGAAAATAAAGAACATTCATTTCGTTTAGAAAAAGAAAAAGGCAACTTAAATATTGAAAATAATGCTAAAAGTGGATTAACTCTTAAGCAAATGTTAACTGGAAAAAATATATACTCAAGTACTATTTCTCCAAGTGGGAATTATGTATTAGTAAAATATTATGATGTTGATGAAAAAGGGAAAAGAAGCTATGGTTATACTATATTTAATGTAAAAGATAGTAAGGCTAAATTAGTTTTTCAAAATGAAGGCAACTCTTCAATAAATTGGGTAGATGTAAAAGGTGGAATTGAAAAATGGAATGATGTATTATATTATATAGAAAATAAAGATGATAATAATAAATTAATTACTCAAACTGTTGATGGGATGAAAACAACTTTTTTGGAAAATCTTCCAGAGGGTAGCGTTTCCCTTTCATCTATAAATAATAACATTTTAATTATCTCCCAAACATCTAAAATTGATAATTCTAAAGAAGATCTTACTCGATATTTAATGCCTGATGATAGGATTGAAGGATGGAGAAATAGAACAACTTTATCTTTATTTGATGTTAAAACAAAAACATTACAACCACTAACCTATGGCTATCATTCTACATACTTGAATGATTATAACCCAAAAACTAATTCAATACTATTTTCTGTTTCTTATGATAATATTACAGAAAGACCTTTTGATAAGAAATCTATCTATCAAATTAATCTTTCTTCTTTTAAAGTTGATACCATCATTAATCAAGATGCTTTTGTATCTTATGCTAATTATATTCCAAATACAGATAAGATTGTTGTTTCTGGAAGTGGTGAAGCATTTAATTCAATTGGAAGTACTTTAAAAAAAGGAGTTATTCCTAATTCATATCATGGTTTGTTATTTATTTTAGATACAAAAACAAAAGAAGTTGAATGTATTACAAAAAACTTTAATCCATCTATAAGTGAATTTATTATTACAGATAATGGAAAACTATTCTTTAAAGCAGAAAATAAGGATTCTATTTCTGTATTTCAATATGATTTCTCTAAGAAAGTTATAAATAAATTAGAACTTGGTTTAGATATTGTTTCTTCTTTTTCACTTGATTCAAAAGGTGAGAATATTTCTTTTCATGGTCAGAGATATAATGATTTTCCTATGGTTTTTGTATCTAAAAATATTGAAAAAGGTATTTCTCCAATTGAAGTTTATAAGACAAAGAGTAAAGAAAATTTAGCACTTGGAGAGATGAGAGAATGGAATTTTGATTATAAAGGAACTAAAATTGAAGGAAGATACTATTTACCTTATGATTTTGATTCTACAAAGAAATATCCAATGATTGTTTATTATTATGGAGGAACTTCTCCAACTGACAGAAGTTTTGAGATGCGTTATTCCGCATTTCTTTATACAGCTCAAGGTTATATTGTATATGTTTTGAATCCAAGTGGAACAACAGGATATGGTCAAGAATTTGCTGCTCGACACGTTAATGCTTGGGGAGAAAGAACTGCTGATGAAATAATTTTTGGTGTTAAGAAATTATGTAAGGAAAATTCATTTATTGATGCATCAAAAGTTGGTTGTATGGGAGCAAGTTATGGTGGTTTTATGACACAACTTCTTCAAACAAAAACTGATATTTTTGCTTGTGCAATTTCTCATGCAGGAATATCTGATATTACTTCATATTGGGGTGAAGGTTATTGGGGTTACTCTTATTCTTCTGGAGCAACTGCTTATTCTTATCCTTGGAATAGGAAAGATATATATGTTGAGAGAAGTCCTTTGTTTAATGCAAACAAAATCAAAACTCCTATCCTACTTCTTCATGGAGATTCTGATACTAATGTTCCTATTGGTGAGAGTATTCAAATGTTCAATGCTTTAAAAATATTAGGAAAAGATGTTGAATTTATTTCAGTCAAAGGAGAAAACCATGGAATAATTGACTTCGAAAAAAGATTGAAATGGAATAATACTATTTATGCATATTTTGCTAAATACCTTAAAGGAGATTCTTCTTGGTGGGAATCAATTTATCCTAATACTAAACTATAAAGATAAGTTTTGAATTAAATTGACTTAAAATTTTCTATTTGGAAGTAATTTTATGTTTATGATAATTCTTATATATAAATGTGCTATTTTCTAAATCATAAGATTCCCATTGATTATTTTGATTAAGCATCATTACTATATTTTTTGAATTGTATTCTATTTTCTTATACTTAGGTTTGATTATTTTATAAGATCTATTTCTTATGCCATAATTACCTTCTTTATCTTTAATAATTAAGAATACTTTTTCTCCTTCAAAAGGAACATTATTTGACACTACTCCATATTGTGGATAAGCAAAAATATTGTAACCTAAAGAGAATGAAGGAATAATAAAAAAGGAAATTATTACAATTATAAATGACTTCATATGAGATTTAGTAAAAGAATAAAATATAAAGTACATGGTAAAGATAGAAATGATAAAAATATTAATACCCCAGTAAGGAAATCTTTGTGAATATATCAACGCTGTTAACAATATTGCTGCAACTAAAAAGACAAAAAATTTACATTTAGTATTAATTTTTATGTTTAAATGAATTCTTCTACAAAACTCATATATAGAATACAAAGAAATAGGTACAGCTAAAAAAGACCAATTAATATTAGTTGATACTAAGCCAACCCACATAGATATTGCCATAAAAAAGCTTATGACAATAATATCCATTATTCTAAGTTTTTTTGATAAAGTAGATGCATAGAAACCAGAAAAAACATCAAAAGCTTTTGCCTTGTTATTTAGTTTAACTTTAAATAAAATATATAAAGCATAAATTGTAATTGGAGCATAAAATAGATATAAATATAATATGTATGTAATTATTTTGCTAATTCCTTTTGGTATTAAAAAAATAAATTTATTGAAAAAACGAATAAGAGAATCAAAAATTATAATAAATGGAGATGAAGTGTCAATATATTTAGTTTCAGCATAAATAACTATTAATAAAAATATAATCGCAATAGGTATTCCTAATCGTTGTTTTGAAAAAACTAAAAGTGATAAGTTAAATCTAAAAACAAATAAAATAAATATCAAAAGCAAAAACATTAATCCATCATAAGTCAAGTATTTGTCAAAATTGCCAATCAAGTATTCTTTAAATGAGAAAATTGCCAGAATAAGCAAGAAAAAAATATCACATAAAAGAAATAAATATTTTTTCTTATTCTGTTTAAACCAAATAGATGAAAAAGTAAATGATTCTTTTTCTATTAATTTTTTAGTCATAATTAATTATTTGCAGCAAAATTAAATAAATTTACTAAGTGAATGTATATTTTTATAATTTATCTTATTAATATTTCTGGTCGTCTTTCCTTTGTACGCTTTATTGATTGCTCAATATTCCAATTGTCAATTAGTTTCTGATTGCCAGAAAGTAAAACTTCAGGAACCTTCCATCCATTAAATTCTGATGGACGAGAATACACTGGAGGAGAAACTAAATCATTTTGAAAAGAGTCTGTTAAAGCTGAAGTTTCGTCATTCAATACTCCAGGAATAACTCTAATTATAGCATCAGAAATTACTGCAGCAGCCAGCTCTCCTCCACTTAAAACATAATTACCAATTGATATTTCTCTTGTAATTAAATGTTCTCTGATCCTTTCATCAACTCCTTTATAGTGTCCACAAAGAATACATATGTTATTTTTGAGTGAAAGTTCATTTGAAACTTGTTGATTTAATATTTCACCATCTGGAGCAGTGTAAATTATTTCATCATATTCTCTCTTTTCTTTTAAATCTTTCAAACAATTATATATAGGTTCAATCTGCATAACCATTCCTGCTGCTCCTCCATAAGCATAATCATCAACACTCTTGTATTTATTTAAAGCATAGTCCCTCAAATTATGAAATTCTACACTAACAATTCCTTTGTTTTGTGACCGTTGCATAATTGAATGTGAAAAAATATTTGAAAGTAATTCTGGGAAAAGTGTAATTATATCTATATGCATATTATTCTTGTTTATTATTCTAATTACGATTTATTGATATATTAGTTGCATAATCCTTCATCTTTTTTACTAAAAAAACTAATCTATCAAATCTCTTATATATGAATATTCTTTCATTATCCTTCACTATAATATAAAACCAAGAAGGGCAACTATCTCTTTTACAGAGAATATTAATGAAATAATTCATAAAAATACAATCCCCTATTCAAAATAATTTTGCATATTTGCAAAAGTAAATCATTCATCAGGTTTATTTAGGAATATTTATCCTAAATCCAATTTCCGGAAAATAAACTCCAATCCCTAAAATATATTAAAAAAAAGATGCACATCTTTTATAGTGAAAGATGTACATCTTTGGGGTAAAAACTCTTCGTTTAATAAGTTTTTTATAAGGAGTTAGTAGATTTATTCGCCGTTTACATAGAATTATTCCCTATTTAATTTCAAAATAATAAGGATTTCTTATTAAGAAAAGTCTTATTAATTATCAAATAAGAAAATCATACTCCATATTAAGAAAAGAAAGAAAAATAAATAAATAAAAGATCAGTAAATTTATTCTTTACTTAATTTACGATAAGCTTCTTAGAATTTGAGTATTTTCCACTTCTTAGATTTATTATATAGGTTCCCTTTCTTAAATTTCTTGTATTAATTACTACCTCTGCCTTTTCGTTAATTAGAGAGGCCTTAATATTTTCAATTAATCTTCCTTTAATATCATAAATCAAAATATTCAAGTCTTGATTCAAACCCTCAACCACAAGTTTTGCCTCTGTATTTGCAGGATTTGGGTAAAGAAGAAAATCTTGTCCATTAAAACTAATCACTTCACTAAGAGAAATAACAATATTCTTTAATGAATAAAATAAATAAGTAGAGTCTTTATTCCAAGAATTTATATCATCATAATTGAATCTTGAGTAAGCAATATGAGTAAGCATATTATTTAATCCATCTAAATGCTCTGGCTTCAAATTGCCCAATTTATCAGAAAATTGTAAAATATCCTGTTGAGTATAATTATATTCAAATAAGTTTTTTGTCTTTCTCGTACAAATCATTTCATCATTAAAATCGGTAAATGTATTAATGAGGGTTTGATTATTATTATTGTCGAAATAGAAAGAATCAATGCTTTGAAGGACGTAGTCAGTTGTTGTATTGTATGCAAAGGTCTTGCTTGAAACCATTAAATTATTAGGATTATATGTAAATTCTTGTTTCCGAAACGGTATCCATGTATTATCATAGGTATTGAAATACTCAAAAATAACCTGAGTTAGTAGATTATTTGTATTATAAGTGTTAAGTGTTTTTGAACCATTGCTAATTTCTTCTTCACTATAAAACTCGTTGATATTACTAACTATGTTATTATTACTATCGTAAGAATATTCAAACTTGCAATATAATTGTTCTAATCCCTGAATTATGTAATATGTTTTTTCCTCAGAGATTAAATTATCTGCATTATAATAATACTCAGTCCTTCCCATATATGTCCAAGAATTAGAGTCAGGGTTGAAATTATAGTAATCATCTTTTGTTAGTTGATTATTATTGTATTCTTTTAGGGTTTTGAAATTCAATTTTAATGCATTATCAACAATATTACTTATGATTATTGATATTAAGGTTTGGTTATTATCATAAAGATATTCTGTATTTTCACGTATTCGGTGATAATTTGAGTCATAGTCCCAAACAGAGAATACAGTGTTTATTATATTATCATAATTATCATAAGTAAATTCATATTTTTTGATTCTACTTTTACTTATGATTAATCTCCCATATGTATCATATTCATAAACAAAAGGTCTGTCTAAATTATAAGCATCAATGACACTGTCTAAAACCATTAATTGTATATTAGTATTGGATAATGTCTGAGAATTTGCATTATCTTTCTCTTCAATGCTTTGAGAAAATATATTTTGAGAGCAAATAATAATGATACACAAAATAAGAGAATAAAGCTTTTTCATAATCCTTGGGTTTTTAGATATAAGGGAACTTCTAATAATATGCGTCAAATATACAATCTTTTTTTACTAAAGTGAAGTTTTGTGAATTAATTTTTAATTTTATTCTTAGTGCATATTGGCTTATTAAAAATTATTGTATATTTGCTTTCTGAATAATATCCTTGCGGGATTGTCGTTAACGATTAAAATTAATAAATATGAATTTTTTAGTTCAATATAAAAGCATATTAATAGCACTTGTTTGCCTACCAATTATTGGTTTTTCACAAAATAATTTAGAAAAGTCTTCTCCTGATTTTCAGTATGAAGATTATTCTAATTTCCTTCAATTTATGACAAAACCTAATGCACTAACTAACCAAACTCTATACTTACCTAAAATTTCTGATACAATTGGTAAATACTTTTTTGTAGGTGAGATTGCAACTCCAGAAAAAGAAGATTTTAATAATATAGATTATTATCAGCTTAAAAGAATGTCTGAAAAAAGACTGAAAGAGATGAAAAACAATTGGTTTGTTGTTGTAGGATATATTGCTGATAAGATTGCTTACGATAAGGTTTACTATGCTGACAGGGAAAAACAAGACTTCAAAACTTTAAGATATGATTTCATTAAATTAGTTGTTGGAAATACAGAAGATACAGTATTTTATAAATATGATGATTTTTGGAATCGTTATAACTTCCCTTTTGTTCCAATGTCTTATTATAATGCTAATAAAAATGAATATCCAAAGAATAAATATTCTAATGAAGATTTAAGTTTGGCTACTTATGATAGAAATTCAAATTATGCATTTATTCCTAAAAATCTTGTAGGAGAAAGACTATATTTACCTGTTTTAACTCAAGAAAACTATGAAAGGCTTTTCAATGGAACAAGATTATATAATTATGATGATGATAGTAGAAAATATTCTTTTGCTCCAATGCCACAAGGTAAAGCAAAACAAATGCAAGGAAAAACTTATTTAGTTGCAGACTGGGTGCATGATGCAGAAGGATTGACTGATGTTTATTTAAAATTGGTTGTTCCTGGCTCAAGAGATACTGCTTATTATAAATATCCAATTGTAAGTCAAAGAAGTATTTTCCCTTTTGTTGTTGAATCATTTTTGAAAAAAGCCAAAGAAGATTATTTGTATAGAGAATTTGTATATAGAGGCGAAAAGTACAAAACAACAGTTATTGATACAAAGCGTAAAACACCTGTTACAATAAATCGTGGAGATGTATTTCAATGTATTGATTTCTTGGTAAAAGATGGAAAATTCCAAATGCTTTTAAGAAATAAAAAAGGAAGAAAATTTTATCTTGCTGCTGATTACAATTTGGGAGATAAATTAAGTTTTTCTCATTCTTTAATTGAAGGTAATAAAGTGCTGAAATATAAAGATACTTACACTACACATTTTAACTCAATTCTTCAAAAGGAATTAATTCCTACAATGACAATTAATATGGCTCAAATGTCTTGGGGAAAACCAGAAAGAGAAGTAATGAATAATTTTGATGGAAGTAATCGCCATTGGTTCTATTTTGGAAATATATATGTTATTTATAAGAACAATAAGCTTTATCGAGTAGCAATGATTCCTAAAGATTTACGTCTATGAACGAAGAATTTGACGAATTAGATGAGGATTTAAACGAACTAATTGAAAAGTTTGAGAATTGCTTGTTTAATGACCAAAGTTGCTTTTTTGATTCTGAAGACTTATTAGAAATTATTGATCACTATTTTGCTTCTGATGCAACTCAAATGGCAAAATCTGCAGTTGAGTTTGCTTTAAGCCTTTACCCTAATGAAATTAAATTTCTAATCAGGCAAGCTCAATGTATTTCATTAGAAGAATCTCCACAAAAAGCAATAAAAATTTTAGAAGAGCAAAGAGAAAAAACTCCAAATGACGATAGTTTAATTTTTGCTTTAGCAACATTATATTCTCAAGCAGGTTTAAGTTCTAAAGCTATAAATCTTTATAAATATCTTCTTAAATTAGATGATAAAGATATTGAAACATACATATTATTAGGAGAAGAGTATGTTTCAACTGAAAATTATTCTTCAGCAGTAAAAGTTTTCAAGAAAGCACTTTTAATTAGTCCTACAGATGAATCTTTACTGCAAAATTTTGCTTATGCTGCTCAATTTCTTGATGATAATGAATCTTCAGTTTTGTTTTTAAAGAAGCTATGCGAGAAAAAACCTTTTTCAGAACAGAATTGGATAGCTTATTCAAATTTACTTTTCAATATAGGAAACTATTTTGATTCAATTACAGCATTGGATTTGGCAATTGCAATAAATGACAAAAATGCTGAAGCTTATCTAAGTAAAGCAGAAGCTTATATTTCTCTGGAGAATTATTCTGAAGCAATTAATTGTTTTCATGAAGCTCTTGAAATAAAACCAGATGAACATATTATTCTTTTCTTTTTAGGAGATGCTTATGAAAAGCAAAACAATTTTGAAAAGGCTATTTATTATTTTAAAGAAGCAACTAAGAAACTTGAATTTTTCGCAGATGCATGGTTAGGATTATCTATGAGTTATTTTGAAAAAAATGATTTTACTAATGCTGAACCAAACATTAAAAGAGCAATTGAACTTGAACCACAAAACATTCATTATAAACTTACTTATGCAGAAATGCTATATAAAGAGAATTACATAAGTTTAAGTGAAGATATATATCAAACTCTTTATGAAGAAGGTGAAGAATTGGCAATAGTTACAATAAACTGGGCAATGGCAATGGTGTCAAATAATAGACTAATGGAAGCTATTAATCTATTAAGAGAAACCATAGATAATAATAAATTTGAAGAACCGGGTATTTATTTTACATTAATAGAATTATCTTCAAGAGAATCATATTTAAAAGATCATTTAGAAGATTATCTGTTTAGACTTTTGCTCAATTATGATGTGTCTTTAAAAATGTTAGAAGAATATTGTCCTTCTCTATTAAAAAATCCTAATTACGAAACCCTAATTAAAACATATATTAATGAAAAAGATTAAGTTAATAACAATAATACTTTTATTATCTATAATACTTCCAACACTAAAAGCAAATACAGCAGATACTATTCCAACAAAAAAAACTTCAACCTTTGAAAATGTTGCATCATGGTATATGGACAATATGAACTATGGGACAATAACACTTTTTATGACAGTTGAAAGCACTTTCATTCCTTTCCCTTCGGAAATTATAGTCCCTCCTGCTGCATTTAAGGCTTCTCAAGAAGGTTCTGATTTAAATATTGTATTAGTTGTAATATTTGCAACCCTTGGTGCTTTATGTGGAGCTATGATAAATTATCATCTTGCTCTATGGCTTGGACGACCAATTGTTCATAAATTTGCTGAATCAAAAGTTGGAAAGATGTGTCTTTTAAGTAGTGCTAAGGTACAAAAAGCAGAAGATTATTTTGTAAAACATGGAAAGAGCTCTACATTTATTGGAAGATTAGTTCCAGGAATTCGACATCTAATATCAATACCAGCAGGTCTTGCTAAGATGAAATTATTACCTTTTACTATATTTACTGTTCTAGGTGCTGGAATATGGAATATAATACTTGCATTAATGGGATATATTGCACAAAATAATACTGATACGATTAATAAATATAGCTCAGAGCTTTCTTATATATTACTTGGACTTGGAGTTTTATTTATTATTTATTTGGTATATAGTAATTTTATTAAGAAAAAGAAAGTTAAAAATCAAAAATTAAATAATGAAGATTAAACTCTTTGGTTTAATTGGTCATCCATTAGAACATTCATTTTCGGAGTCTTATTTTAAAGAGAAATTTCTTAGAGAAGGAATTGAAAATTGTATTTATAAGAATTTCGAAGTCTCTTCATTGGAAAATTTTATAAGTGAAATAAAATCAAGTAACACTCAAAGTAATTATAGTGAACTTGAGGGTTTTAATGTTACAATGCCTTATAAAGAAGAGATAATTCCATATTTAGATTTTTTGGATAAAGATGCAAAAGAAATTAGCGCTGTTAACGTTGTAAGAATAGAAAAAAAAGAAAATCAAAAAATTTTAAAAGGATATAATACAGATACTTTTGGGTTTGAAAAATCTTTATTAGAAAATCTTGAAAATAAAAATATTATGGCTCTTATCTTAGGTAGTGGTGGAGCATCTAAAGCAGTTTCCTTTACGCTTAAAAAACTTAATATTCCATATAAAATTATAACTCGAAAAAGTCTTCTTTTAGACAATGAAATTAATTATGCTTCACTTATTCCTACTTTAATTGAAACACATAAGTTAATAATTAACACAACTCCATTAGGAATGCTACCTTATTTAATGCAAATGCCAGATATAGACATTGAATATATTACAAACAAACATATTGTTTTTGATTTGATTTATAATCCTGAAGAAACACTTTTACTTAAGATGGCTAAAACAAAAGGCGCAAAAACAATTAATGGATTTGATATGCTTTGCTATCAAGCAGAACAATCGTGGAGGATTTGGAATGCCAAATAAGATATTTATTATTGTAAGTTTGATATTAATAATCTTAGTTATTAGAATTAAGAATATAGGAATAGCATTTCGTTCAATCAATACTCTAATTCATGAACTTTCACATGCCTTTATTGCGCTTTTGACTGGTGGACATGTAAGTGAGATAAAGCTTAATGATAACGCGTCTGGTTCATGCACAACAAAATCAAAAGGCAAATTTAAAGTATTTTTAGTCTCAAGTGCTGGATATATTTTTTCTGCACTATTCTCCTATTTGCTTTTTTATTCATTAGGTAAGTCTTGGAACCATTATTTCTTTTATTTTTTCTTGAGTATCTCTATTATTGCTCTAATATTTTGGATAAGAAATCTCTATGGAATACTTTGGACTTTGATTTTTGCTTCATTAAATCTTGCATTAATTCTTATTCCTAATACAATTCTTAATTTTTCTAACCATATTATAATGGTATTTGGATTTATAATAGCTATAGATAATTTTTTTGCAACCTTATGGCTTTGCTATATTTCAATAACTCAACCCAAAAAAGCTGGTGATGCTACCAATATAGCCAAAACAACAAAAATTCCAGCAATATTTTGGGCATTGATTTTTCTATCAATATCTATTCTAATTGGCTATAAATCATATCTTATATTCTTGCCACTTTTTAAATTATAAAGATAGAATCAAAACTATAAAAAAGTATATAAAGTTTTTCCAAATAATATCCTTTGATTTTTATAATGCATTTATTCATAAAAAATCATATTTAATACCTGTCTACAAAATATGTTTAATCTTTATTCGTTTGGTTTGTAAAAATATAACTATCTTTGCAACTTATGAATAATAGAAATTTATCCTTAGTAGCTATTTTAATTTGCTTAATACTAACATCTTGCTCAGGAATTAAACATAAAAAACTTCTTAAAAGCAATGATAATGAAGCAAAATATGAGGCAGCGGTTGAAGCATTTAACCAAAAAGATTATTTTCACTCTACTCAATTGTTTGAAAATCTTTTATTGTATTATCGAGGAAGAGATAAGGCAGAAAGTGTTAATCTTTATTACGCAAAAAGTCTTTTAGGTTCTGGTGATTATTATGGAGCTGGCTATCAATTTGAAAATTTCGTTCGTTGGTTTCCATTTTCAAAAGATGCTCAAGAAGCTCTTTTCCAAGCAGCTTATTGCAAGTATCTTGAATCTCCTGCCTATTCATTAGATCAAACACTAACAAAAGAATCACTTCAACAATTCCAGTCGTTTGTTGATAAATATCCTTCTTCTCCAAAGGTTAAGGAAGCAAATGAGTATATGGATATTTTAAGGGATAAACTTATTAGAAAAGATTATGAGAATGCATACAATTACTATAAGACTGGAAATTATCAATCGGCTCAAGCTTCCTTAAAAACTTTTCTTAACACTTATCCTGATGCAAAATTTAGAGAAGATGCAATGTATTATATAATCCTTTCTGGATATAAATTTGCAGACAATAGTATTTCTGACAAAAAACAAGAAAGATTTCAATCTGTAATAAATGAGTTTCAAAAGTTTGAAGCTCTTTACCCACAATCTTCAAAGCTTCCAGAGCTAAAGAAGATTAATGAAATCTGTTTGGAAAAAGTAAAATAATAATAATAAACATAGAAAATGGATTACAAAAGAACAACAGCGGATAAAACGACTAAAACACGCAATCTTAATGATTTTAATAATACAACAGAGAATGTTTATGAAACTGTTAGTATGATTTCAAAAAGAGCGAATCAAATTTCTCAAGATTTGAAACAAGAGCTTTATCGAAAAATTGAAGAATTCACTTCTCAATCAGATAATCTTGAAGAAGTTTTTGAAAACAGAGAGCAAATTGAAATCACTCGTTTTTACGAACAACTTCCAAAACCTACACTTATTGCTATTAATGAATATCTTAATGACCAAATAGTTTATCGCAATGATGAAAATGGTAAAGGAGTTGTAAGCGAAATGGTACTTGAAGTTCAACAAGCTATTGAAAATAAAGAAAATAAAGAAAGAGCAAAAAGAGCAAAGAGATAATATAATTATTGAATTATAATGCTTAAAGGAAAAAAAATTCTAATTGGCATAAGCGGAGGAATTGCTGCTTACAAAACACCTTTATTAATAAGAGAATTAATAAAAAGGGATTGTCAAGTAAAAGTGGTTGTTACTAAAAATGCCTTAGAATTTGTTACCATTACAACTCTTCAAACCTTATCACAAAATGAGGTTTATTATAATATGTTCTCGAATAATGAATATTCAACAGAACATATATCTTTAACTGATTGGGCAGATTGTTTTGTTATTGCTCCTGCAACAGCTAATATAATTGGAAAGTTTTCAAGCGCCATTGCTGATTGCCCTCTTTCAACTTCTTTTTTAGCTTTTGATAAGGATGTTTTTATTGCTCCTTCAATGAATTCCAAAATGTATTCTAATCCCTTAGTAAAAAGAAATATTCAAACTCTTAAAGAAAATGGAGTGAATATTATTTCTTCTACACAAGGCTTTTTGGCTTGTGGATATGAAGGAGAAGGAAGAATGCAAGAGCCAATTGAAATAGTTAAATTTCTTGAAGAGTTTTATTCAAGAAAACTTCAGTTGAAAAACAAAACCATTTTAGTTACTGCTGGAGGCACACATGAGCAAATAGATGCAGTAAGATATATTGGTAATAATTCATCTGGTAAAATGGGTTATTGTATTGCTGAAGAATTGGCTTCAAGGGGTGCAAATGTAATTTTAGTTTCTGCAAAGACTCATTTAGAAGTTCAAAACAACAGTATAAATCGTATTAATGTTGTTTCTTCTGAAGAAATGTTTGTTCAAACTACCAAACACTTTCCAAAATGTGATGCTGCTATTCTTTCAGCTGCAGTTGCTGACTACAAACCAATTACTCAAGAAAAAAATAAAATTAAAAAAACTCAAACAAATTTAAACTTAACCCTTACTCCAACTAAAGATATTCTTGCAACATTGGGAAAAGAAAAAAAGAATAATCAAATTCTTGTTGGCTTTGCTTTAGAAACTAATGATGAATTGGAAAATGCTAAGAAGAAACTGATCAATAAAAATCTTGACTTTATTGTTTTAAATTCTCTAAATGATAAAGGTGCTGGATTTGGAACTCCAACCAATAAGATTACTATTATAGATAAGAATCAAAAAATAGAACATTTTAAACTTAAAACAAAAGAAGAAGTTGCTGTAGATATTGTTAATAAGCTTGTTTCATTATGAAGAATATTTTTTTAATATTTACTTTTCTTATTTTTTCAAGTGTTTTATTCTCTCAAGAGTTTAAAATTCAAGTTAGTGTTTCCTCCACTGTGCAAGGAACTGACAGAAAAATATACGAAAGTATGCAAACCGCTCTTAATGACTTTATCAATAATAGAAAATGGACAAATTTCAACTATAAGACTGAAGAAAAGATTGAAGGTTCAATTTCAATATTAGTTAAAGACCGTCCTTCTCAAGAAGATTTTAAGGCAGATTATATTTCTATTCAACTTCGCCGTCCTGTGTATAATTCTTCCTATACGACAACAATGCTTAATTCCCAAGAAACTGATTATTTTTTCAAATATGTTGAAGGAGCTCCTTTAGAATTTGAAGAAAATACATATTATGATAATCTTACTTCAACCATAGCTTTCTACCTATATTATTTTCTTGCAATCGATGCTGATTCTTTTTCTCCTAATGGAGGTGCTCCTTATTTTAGAATTTGTCAAAACATAGTTACTGCTGCACAAAAGTCAGCTCAAAAAGGTTGGAAGTCATTCGAAAACCAAAAGAACAAATATTGGATAAGTGAAAATTATAATAACCCAACTTATCGCTCAATGCATGATGTATGGTATAACTATCATGTTTTAGGTTTAGATAGAATGGCATCAGACAATCAAACTGAGGCAAGAAATAGCATATTGACAGCTTTGGAAGCATTGCAGAAAACTAACAGAGAAAAAACTCAACTAATATGTGTTCAACAATTTGTTGATGCAAAAGCTGATGAAATTGTACAAATCTTTAAAGAAGCACCAAGTATGGAAAAAGACAGAGTAATTACCATAATGTGCGAAATCAATCCTGCCAATACTAACAAATATGAACAAATAAGAGTAGCTCAAAATAACCAATTGAATAATCAATTTAACACCCGTTCAGAGGGTGATTACAATAATACAACTAATAATCCCTACAATAAGTAGTGATATTAAATTTTAGTAGAAATTTAATTATTAATACAAATCAAAACTCTTAATTATTTATGCAAAATATTCCATTTGAAAAAAATCTCATTAATGGGATTTTAGAAAAAAACAAAATTAAAAGTGTTGGAGCTGCTTCAATACGTGAGGTAAAAAAGATTATTGATGATGTTGAAGGAGCGACTGGTGAAAAATTTATTCGTATGGAAATGGGTATTCCAGGATTACCAGCAACAAAAATAGGATTAGATGCTCAAATAGAAGCTCTTCAAAATGGAGTTGCTTCAATTTATCCAGACATATACGGAACAAAAGAACTAAAACAACAAACAGCACTATTTGTAAAGAACTTCATAAATATTGATGTTCCTGAAGATTGTTGCGTACCAACAGTTGGTTCAATGCAAGGAGGCTTCGCTTCTTTTTTGACAATTTCAAGAATGAATCCAAACAAAAATAAAGTTCTTTTCATTGATCCAGGATTCCCAGTACAAAAATCTCAATGTAGAATTTTAGGAATAGAATCAGAACATTTTGATGTTTATGATTTCAGAGGTGATAAACTTAGAGCTAAATTAGAATCTTATCTTTCAAAAGGAGACTTTTCTTGTTTACTTTACTCCTCTCCTAACAATCCTGCTTGGTTCTGCTTCAATCATGAAGAATTACAAATAATTGCAGAAGTTGCAAATAAATATGATGTTGTAGTTATTGAAGACCTTGCTTATTTTGGAATGGATTTTAGAGAAGATTACTCTCAACCAGGCGTTGCACCTTTCCAACCTTCAGCAGCTAATTGGGCAAAGAAATACATTTTAATGATTTCTGGAAGTAAGGCATTTTCTTATGCAGGAGAAAGAATTGCTGTAATGGTTATCTCTCCAGAACTTTTTGCTTTTGAAAGTGATACTCTTCAAAAATATTTTGCTCAACGCAGTTTTGGTAGAGCCTTAGTTTTTGGTTCTCTTTATGCATTAACTTCAGGAACAGCACACTCTCCTCAATATGCACTAACAGCAATATTTAAAGCATGTAATGAAGGAAAGTTCAATTATAGAGAAGACCTTTTGGAGTACGAAAGAAAAGCTAAGATAATGAAAAAAGCTTTCACTGACAATGGCTTTAAAATTGTTTACGACAAAGACCTTGATGTTGATGTTGCAGATGGATTCTATTTCACTTTCTCTTATCCAAATATGACTGGAATTGAAATGTTAGATGCTTTAGTTTATTATGGAATTAGTGCAATATCTTTAGATATTACTGGAAGTTCACGCAACGAAGGTGCAAGAGCATGTGTTTCTTTAGTACCAAATGAATTACTACCAGAATTAGCAATAAGACTAAAAGCCTTCAACCAAGCTCATCCAATTAAATAATTTAGATAGAATAATTATTGATTACTATATAAGGACGTATTTTATGAAGTACACCCCAAAAGTTGGACAAAAAACTTTTGGGGTTTATTATTTATGTCCAAATACACAATTGAAGAGAAATTGAAAATAGTTTCTCCAGTACAAAATGGAAAATCAATCCATGGTTTATGGTGTGAGACTCATATAAAAGAAAGAACAATATTGGAGTGGATTCACAAATATTCAAGAAACTGTTGGATTAGAAAACACAAAAATATATGATTTACAAACCAAGCTCTACCATAACCCAACAAATGGTGATGTAAATTTAAGTATTTAAGGCTTAAAGAATGATTCAAAGATTATGATTTTCGATATATTTGGAAGAATAATTAAAACCTACAACATAAAAACAAACCAAAACCAAATAGAAATAGACGTCAAAAAACTAACCCCAGGAACATACTACATAAAATGCAAAGACACAACAAATGGTTTTTCTACTACTAATAAATTAATCATACAATAAAGAAAAAGGAATAAATATAGTGGGATTGCTTATCTACTTTGTCACTTTATAAAGCAAAGAAATCGGTTTACCGCTTGCACAGCAAGAAAAACCGCATTACAAAAAAGAAAATCATAATTATGCAAATGTAGAGATTATTGGGAAAATAGACTAATTTCAATAGTCTGTAATAGCTTGAAGAACAAACAACTCTTTATATAAAAGTAGAATAATGCCATTATAATCTTCATATAATGCCATTATAGTTTAAGTTTAATGGCATTATACCATTGGTTTAATGGCATTATACTGAGAATATAATGCCATTATATTGAGATCTAAATAAGGTTTAAATTTTTCTTTTTGAGATTTTAGTATTTTAATTCTTTATCTATTCAGTTCTAAACTTAGTATTTTATTTCCGTTTTGAGGGATTTCTTTGCTTTGCAAAGCGACAAAGTCGATAAGTAATCAAAATTAATTTGTAAATTTGTCAGCAAATAAAGTAAATAATGAATAAGAAAATCATTCTTTTTACATTATCTTTGATAATGTTCTCTTGTGCCATTGCTTCAAACCCTATTACTCTAAATAAACAAGGAAATAAAGACACATTAAATATTCCTCATGACGCAATTCCTTTTAACTATATACGTAATCACATTAGTATAATAAGTAAGGTTGACTCTGTTACTGGGAATATTATTTTTGATTCAGGAGCAGATGGATTATATTTAGACAGTATTTTTTTTAGAAATAACCCTTTTGGCCAATTTAAATACATATCTGCAATATTACCTGGGATTGGTTCTTCTGGAGGACAAAAGGTAGAAGTAATTACTGACAAACTTAATTTTTCTTTTCCTAATTTAGCTAAGACCTTTTTTTCTGTTCCTGTCATTAAACTTAAACCTATCTTGGGCGATTTTGCAGATGGTTTAATAGGAATAAATGCTTTTTCAAAAAGTATTTTAGAAATAAACTACAAAGATGAATATCTAAGAATTCATAAAGATTTTAAAGATATCGATAAATCGACATACTCAAGAATAAGAATGATTAAGAAGAAAAATCGTCTCCATGTACCTGTTACTATTAAAATCAAAGAGAATATAGTAATCGAAGATTATTTATTATTGGATATTGGTTCAGGAGGAAGTGTAGATATAATAAATCAAACATCAGTAAAATATAATTTTAAAGATGAAATTACTGATAAAATAAAATACTTTACAAAGTATGGTGGAGTAAGTGGAAATTCTACTTCTTACAACTTTAGGGCAAATTCATTTGAAATTGGGAACTTTAAATTAGACAGTGTTATTATGGATTATTCCGTAGATGAGAGTGGTTATTTATCAAAACAAGATCATAATATAGGATTATTAGGTAATGATATACTTGATCGTTTTGACGTAATAATAGATTTCAATAATAATGATTTATACCTAAGACCTAATTCAGATTACAATTATCCTTTTAAACCAAATAAACATGGATTTAACTATGTTGACAGAAGTGAAACTATGAATTCTTGGATTGTAACAGGCTTTTATGAAAACAGCAATGCACAAAAATCAGGATTACAAATTGACGATAAGATAATATCTGTTAATGGCAAGGATATCCACAATATATCTTATAAAGAACAAGAAGAACTTTGGGACAAAATAGATAATCTTGTTTTAATAGTTATTAGAAATAACAAAGAAGAGAAAATAGAATTTAAATTATAATTTTCTGTCGTGCGTGATTTATTTGCTTTGCAAAGCGACAAAGTCGATTAACAATCCCACATGATATGGAAATAAAAGTTATTTAGATTCTTTTAGAACTTATCAATAAAAAATTTGAAAAACTTAGTTAAAGAACCACTACTAAAAATTTCAACAATTAATCCAGTAATTATAGGTAGTATTAAACCTGTTAAAACCCAACTTGACTTCTTTTTATAAAAGTTAGTAATTTTCTTTTTTAAATCTACTCTGATATTTATTCCATTAATAATATTGGATGATGAACCAGTTGTTACATTATTTTTATCCTCATTAATTTCTATTCTTGACATTGCTATTTATATTTAATTATTGATTGGAGAACTATCTCCCGTAGTAACATTATTTTTATTCCCAAATATGTTTATAGTACAATTAGAAGGTTTGATTATATCTATTGCTTCATCTTTATTAATTAAATCTATTTCATCTAAATCACATTCATGACATTTATCTTTTTCTGTGCAATCATTTTTTTCGCAAACAATTAATTTTTTATCATAAGATTTTTTACAAGTACTTATAAATATGCATTTATTACTTTCATCGGTTTTTGTTATTTTTATAATTTTTTTGTTAACAATTAGCAAGTCTATCCAAGATTCATAATGATACCCTTCTATTTTATCATACATACTTAATATTTCATCATTATAAACAACTCTATTCCTATTCTCATCGTCTGTAAAAGGATATAATAATTTAGACCAGTATTTTTTACTTTTGTTTGCCTCTAATATAACTTCAGGGCATATTATGAAATCTGCCATTTATTATTGTCGTTTTAAAAATTCAATATTATCTTCTAACTTATCACAATAAAAATCTTTAGGCCAGTCAAAATCGCCTGTAGAAGTAATATCAAGCCTTTTTAATATAGCAGATCTTTCATTTTCACCTTTTGATTCTACAAAATAAATAGCAACATCATCATTTGAAATAGTTTCATCTGCTATTCTTCTTCTTAATCTTCTTAATAAGTATTCACTGTGAGTTTCAATCAATAATGACTTTCCTTCTTTAATAATTTCTATAAATAAATCAGCTAATTCTGCTTGCATTTTAGGATGTAAATGAACTTCTGGTTGTTCTATAATAGTCAAAGTATTTTTTCTTGATAATAAACCTTGTACTATAATAGGTAATACTTGTGAAATTCCAAACCCTACATCTGTAATGTCAAGTTTTAATTTATTTTGTGTTACACTTATATTATGAATAACATCTTTAATTTGAGAAACACTGACATCAAAACCAAATTTATTTAACCAAACATTAACGTTGTTCTTTAATTCTTCATTGTCAAGAAGTACTTCTGCTAGTTGATTACCATCTATTGAATCTATTGAATTGTTAACTTTTGAGCTATCTAAAAGATAATATCTTTGAGGGTAAGCTCTTAAAGGACTAACATAATTAATATTGTTTTTATTAAAATCTTGTTTAATACACCAAACTGCTTCGGCAAAGATATAGTATATTGTTCTTAAAAATATAATTTGGTCTGAATTGGTTGAACTGAATTCATCAAAATCATCTTCTGTTCCTAATTTATCTAGGTTTATACGACTTCCAAATTCGCTAGAATATTTTGTTAATATTGATTTGTCTAAAATATCACTATTCAAATAATAATGTTTTTTATTCTGAGTATTTTTAAATGAATAGGAAAGAATATTACATGTATTATCACTTATAGTAATATCATTTACTTCTAGTTCATTTACTTCTAGTTCATTTGCTTCTTGATTATATTTAATACAATAACTTAATTTTGGATTGTCAAATGATTTTGCAAATATATTTTTTATTATTGTATATGCATCTTTTAAAGAAGAACCATCGATAATAATTTTATTATTTTCATCAATATCGATTTTTATTATTCGAAAAAATCTATAATTTAAAACATTCTCTTTTAAATATGCCTCTATTTTATCATCAGAACTAGATATATTATTATTTATTTGGTTATTAAGATCTTTTATTTAATTTATTAGATCATAATAATCCGCGTTTATATTTCCAAACTTTTCTAATATATCAATCCTATTTTTATATGAATTTTTTTTGTTATTTCTATTATTTTCTAAGAATGAATTCACTTTATTTAATAAATAAAACATCTCACATAATTCAGATTTAAATTTATTTAATAAAGTTTCAAGCTTAAAATCTTTAATTGCAAATTTTAACTCTATTTGAGTATCTTTATTTTTATTATGAAGAATATTTTCAATTTCGCCTAATTTAACAAGATCACCATTAAGCATTAATGCTGATTTATACGACCCTTCATAATTTAATGTTTGTGTAATCATTAAAAGTAGTTGAATTAAACTACTTTTCCCAGAACTATTTGCTCCTAATAATATTGTTATAGGTTTAATTTCTAAATTTCCTTCCTCAAAGGCTTTATAATTTTTAAATTCAATTTGTTTTATCATAATATTATAATTCTAAATACTTATTCTATTATTATTCAGTCCTTCAAAGACAGATAATATTTAAAACTTTAAATTTACAAAAAATATTAATACCTAATTAGATTTTAAGAAATAATTTAATACTTCTGTTTTCTCCATCGTGCGTGATTTCTTTGCTTTGCAAAGCGACAAAGTTGATAAGCAATCTCGCACTATGACTAATTTATGCAGTAAATCATAAATAGGAATATTAAAATAAAGTGTAAACCTATTTCAGGGATAAACAAATTACACAACTCTAAAAATAAATAATCAAAAGTCTTTTTTCATTCTAATTATTCATTAGTTACACCCAAATAATCTTTATATAAATCTATTTAAATGAGACTTCTATCTAATCAAAGCTTATTTAGAAAAATTTAAACTTCTTTTCAATGTCAAAACAATGCGGTTGTTTTGACAAAACAATGGCATTGTTTTGAGTTCTAAATAAGACTTAATTTTTTCTTTATTGGATTTTAGTACTTTAATCCTTTATCAATTCAGTTCTAAACTTAGTATTTTTATTTGTAATCACTACCTTTCACTTTTAATTTTTAATTTTTCATTTTTCACTTTCCTACTCTTCCCTTTTACTTTTTGCATTTTATTATATATCGAATTAGAGAATAGTTGTATCTTTGTAGTATGAATTTACGTTTGAGAGCTGTTGAAATTAGTGATGCTGATTTAATTTATAAGTGGGAGAACACCTATTCGCTTTGGGGAGTTAGTTCCACAAGGGCTCCTTTTTCGCATTATGCAATAGAACAATATGTGAAAAGCACTCAGAATGAAGATATTTATTCTGTTAAACAAATTCGTTTTATGATTGATGTGGAAGATGATGGAGTTGTGAAGACTGTTGGTTGTGTGGATTTATATGATTTGGATCCTCAACATTCAAGGGCTGGAGTTGGAATCTTTGTTGAAGAAGGCTATTTTAGAAGAAAGCATATTGCTCTTAATGCTTTGCTTTGGATTGAGAATTATGCTTTAGAAATTCTTAATCTTCACCAACTTTTTGCTCATATTTCGCAAGATAATTCTTCAAGCATAAAGCTTTTCAATAAGGCATCATTCACTCAAACTTCTGTTTTAAAAGATTGGATTAGAAAAGAAAATCAGTTTTTAGATGTTCTGGTATTTCAAAAGTTTTTAAGCTCTAATCGTTAATAATTAAACTTACCTCTAATTTATGAATTATTTTCAAAAGAATATTGGATGGATTATTCCTGTTTTAATTGTTGTTACTTTTATTGTATTCTTCAGTATTTACTTCTTTAGTGCAAAGGTTGATGTGCTTGGAGACAAAACTTATATTTATGTTTATCCAAACTCAACGAAAGAAGAAGTTATTGAAAATATTAAGAAACAAGATATAGTTTTTAATTCTTTTGTTTTTAAAGCCTATTCTGTTCTCTTAAATTATGACAGAGCACATACTGGACGCTATGAAATTAAAAATGGGATGAGTGTTGGACGAATGGTTAATATGCTTGCCAAAGGGAGACAAACTCCTTTAAGACTTGTTATTGGCAATTCGAGAACTAAGGAAGAATTTGCAGCAAAGATTGATCCAGAATTGGCTTTTTCTAAAGAACAACTTATGGCAAAGCTTAATGATAATGCTTTTCTTAAACAATTTGGATTGGACTCCTCAACTTCTTTAACCCTATTTATTCCCAACACTTATGAAGTATATTGGGATATTAGTGTCGAAGATTTTTTCAAAAGGATGAATAAAGAGCAGGATATTTTTTGGAATAAGCGTCTTGCTAAACTTAATCAAACTGGATTTAATAAGATTCAAGTTATGACAATTGCAAGCATTGTGGAGGAGGAAACTAATCAAGATGCAGAGAAATCAATTATTGCAGGAGTTTATATTAATAGGTTAAAAATAAATATGCCACTTCAAGCTGACCCAACAATAAAGTATGCACTAAATGATTTTACAATTAAGAGAATTGTAGGAAATATGCTTGGCGTTGATTCTCCTTTTAACACTTATAGAAATACAGGACTTCCACCCTATCCAATTTGTATTCCAAGTATAAGTTCCATTGATGCTGTTCTTAATTATTCAAAGCATAACTACCTTTACTTTTGTGCTAAAGAAGACTTTTCAGGCAATCATAACTTTACTGCCGACATTAATGAGCATTATGCCAATGCAAGAAAATATCAAAAAGCTTTAGATGAAATTGATATATATTAGTTTTGTTGTTATAAACCTTAATCAATCTTGACTAAGAAATCAGAGAAAAAAGTAACAAACTAAAAAGAGTAATCCTTAAGAGAAAGAAGAATTATTTGGCTAAGGATATCAATATTTATATCACTTAATTTTTTAATATAAACACAGCCTTTACCCAACTTTACTTTGCCCAATTGTTCAATTAAACTTTGAGCCTCGTTTCCATACATCATCATACTAAAGTAAAGTGATATATTGTTTTTTCTTGGAGCAAAACCAACCTTGAACCATTCAACACTACGTTTTGAAGGTGATGTAATAACATATTTCTTAAACCCAATAATACTATCTCCCCACATTTTCCCTTCCTCCTTAGCAAGTTGGAGCATAAGATTATAAATTGCAATAGAATCATTTTTCTTTTGCTCATCTTCCAAACTATTGAGATACTCCATAACAGAAGCTTCATTCTCTTTAGTTTTAATTTCAGCAAGTTTTGCCATAAAATTATTGGTTTGAAATTATCTTTTTATTTCTATTTTGCAGCAAAAATAGAGAATTTTGGAAATAAAAAAGAAATATTAGTTTGCGTTTTTGATTTTTCTCTCAATATTGCTTGTTGAATAACCATCTAAGAATTCAATTGTAACCACATCCCCTCCTCTTGCACTTACAATATCATAACCAACAATATCTTCTTTTTTATAGTCGGCTCCCTTAACCAAAATATCTGGTTGAATTTCTTTAATCAGGGAATATGGAGTTGAGTCAGAGAAAAGGACAATGGCATCAACAAATTGCATAGCAGCTAAAATAATGGCTCTTGATTGTTCATCTTGAATTGGGCGAGTATTTCCTTTAATGTTTCTAACAGACAGGTCGGTGTTAAGTCCAATAATAAGTTTATCGCCTAAGTCTTTGGCTTTTGATAAATAGTCAATATGTCCTCTATGAATTATATCAAAACAGCCATTTGTGAAAACTATTTTTTTATTTTCATCTCTCCATTTTGACACTTCTTGTTTTATATCTTCAATGGAGAATATCTTATTATTAATCTTTTCTAACTCTTTCATTTTCTTTTCTGTCTTTTGAGAAATACACAAATCCAATTAATCCAAAAATAAGTATTCCTATTTGAGAAACTATCCAAAGTAACCATCCTGCTGCATAACCAACTGGACGAGAAATTGCATACATAAGTAATGTTTCTGCAATAATTGCAGGGAATAATCCAATTCCTCCAGGTGTTACAGCTGGTCCAATGGCTCCTAACATAGTGGCAACAAATGCAATTTTAAAAGCAAGATGAGATGTTTGCTCAAAACAAAGGAAAATTACATAAGTTCCAAGTACCCATAGAAACCAAATAAAAAGTGAATTGAAGATAAATAGCCAAGGATTCTTAAGCTTAAAGATAGATTTTATTCCTTCCATAAATCCAGATAGAAATTCTATTATCTTCTTATAGAATTTCATTTGCTTTAATCTATTTCTAAGTAGGAAAAGAATAAAACAAAGAATAATGAGAGCTATAAATCCATAAATAAGGAAAACCTTTAGAGAAGAAAAATTGATAATATTGTTGAAATTGTTGTAGATATAATCCTTTATATAGTTAAACTCTATCATTAGAGCTATAAAAAAGAATAATGCAAAGCATATTGTATCAACAGTTCTTTCAACAATTACTGTTCCTACAGTTTTTTCAAAAGGAATTTTTTGATTTTTACCCAATAGTCCACAACGAACAATTTCTCCCAAACGAGGAACTGCCAAATTGGTTAAATAGCCCGACATAACAGCTAAGAATGTAGGCATTAGTTTAGGGTTATAGCCCATTGGCCTGATAAGTTGTTGCCAGCGAAATGCTCTTATAACTGCACTAAAAACATTTACTAATAATGCAACAAAGAACCAAAAGTAATTGGCTTGAGTGAAAGATTCAAATAATTGTTTTATTTCTTCATGTGATAGTTTCGATATAAACCACCAAATAAAACCTAAACCAATTAAAAGAAAGATTATTAGTTTTAATGTCTTTTTCATATACTATTTAAAACTAATAATCATATTTCTTCAACTTAACAGTTAATCTAATTAAGAGTTTGTTCTCTTATGATAGTTTGTTCTCTTGAGGGAAAACAACTATTGGTTTATGGGTTTTTGCTTCTTCAAAATCCATTGAAGCATAAGAAACAATTATTACTAAGTCTCCTAATTGAACTTTTCTTGCTGCTGCTCCATTAATTCCAATTTCTCCAGAACCTCTTTCTCCTTTAATAACATAAGTGTCAAAACGCTCTCCGTTATTAATATCAAATATATATACTCTTTCGTTTTCAATCAAATTAGCAGCATCCATCAAATCTTCATCAATAGTTATGCTTCCAATATAGAGAAGATTCGCACGAGTTACTACTGCACGATGTATCTTCGATTTTAAAACTTCAATATTCATTAATTATTTTTTCTTTATAAATTCACACCTGGTACTGCAACATTTGGTTGCCCTTGTTGTTGAGTTTGCATTTGAGATTGTTGCTGACGTGCATACTCTTCAATAACTTTTTTGAAAGTTGGATTAGACATAATTTTATCTTCAACAGCTTTTAACTGAAAGTTCATAGAATTAGAATAAACAAACATTAATAGTTCAGCTCCACGACTAAATAATTCCTCAGATTGTGTTTGTAATATTTTTTCTAAAGGAACTAAAATCTCAAGGAATTGAGCATTTGCTGCTTCTTTATTTCCTGAACGTGCAATTTGTGCTGCAGAATTAACCTTTGAAATTAAATCATTATAATCCTTTTGCATTTCTTGAATTCCTAAGAATGATTGGATTTCAGGAATTGATTTGATTTTATTTAATACATTTGTAAGGTTATATGTTTCTGCTAAAGAATAAGCCATTGCAAGATATTGTAAAGATTCATTTTTAACTGATGCTACATTTCTTGCTTTAGAGCCTGTAAATCGATTATAATATTTAATATCGTTAATGTATAAATCAACAATTTGATTAAACATATCTTCTCCCTTTTTCAATTGTCCATTTGCACAATATTGTTCTGCAAATTGCAAATCATATCTATCAAAATAAATCTTTGATGAAGGAAATTCTTGAAGTGCTTTATCCAATATTTTAATTGCTTTATCCTTTTGTCCTCTTGCAGAATAATTTCTTGCAATAAACATATGTTGTTGACGCATGTTTCTTGAATTATTCATTGTTACAGCATCTTCCAAATATGTTTTTGGATCTTTAATTCCTCCCCATTTGAACTTATTTAAAAATAAATTATTGGTTTTTTCTAATGCAATATTTCCTGATTGAGGTTTAGGAGTTATTCTATATAACAAACCTTCTTGTTGAATATAATCATTAATGTTTGGAATTAATTTAGTAAAATATGAAGGACTCATTGTATATATTGGACGTTTGAAGGCATTTGTTGCCAAAATATCCAATAGCATCAATTCATTACGAGTAATTTGTTTTCCTTGTTTTGAATCAACAGGTATAGAGAAAGTCATAGTATCTTTATCAGTTGAAATTCTTAAATTATTATATAGAAGAACCTTTACTGAATCTCCATTTTGAATGAACATTGTTGTATTAGGATCAGTAGTAAAGCTTTTTAAAGCATCTCTAAGTTCAACAGTTTGATCAGTATTTGGATAAACTAATGAAGCATTTAGTCCCATTCTATAATATTCTTTTGGTAAAGTAAACGGTGCTTTTTCAGAATCGTAAACCTTACTGTATAGTTGTTCTACATACCAATGCATTCCAGAAAGAGTAAAATTAAGTATTCTCACATCTGGACGTACTCCTTCAACTTCTTGTATGTACCATAGAGGGAAAGTATCATTATCTCCAAATGTTATTAAAATAGCATCTTTCTCACAACTTTCTAAATAGTTTCTTGCAAATTCTCTTGTCATATATCTTCCACTTCTATCATGGTCATCCCATTCTTGAGATGCCATAAGTATTGGAACAGCTACAAGACAAATAACTGATACGGAAATTGCTTTAATGTTTTCAGGAATTTTTACTTTCTTTAACCAATCATATAGTCCATAAACACCCAAGCCAATCCAAATTGCAAAAGCATAGAATGAACCAGCATAAGCATAATCTCTTTCTCTTGGTTGAGTTGGATGTTGATTTAGATAAAGAACAATTGCCAACCCTGTCATAAAGAATAGTAGAAATACTACAAAAGCATCTTTCTTGTCTTTCTTGAATTGATATATTAATCCTGCAATACCTAATAATAATGGTAAGAAGAATAAAGTATTTCTACCAGGGTTATTTGCCATTTCTTTTGGCAAATTGCTTTGAGGACCAAGACGCATTTCGTCAATAAACTTTATTCCAGAAATCCAGTTACCATTTAAAAGGTCTTTTGTTCCATTAGATTCAGGATCAATATTAGAATGGTTTACTCCAAAGCCTTGAATATCGTTTTGTCTTCCTACAAAGTTCCACATAAAATAACGCCAATACATATGATTGACTTGATAGCGGAAAAAGTAAGTAAGATTTTCTGCAAATGTAGGTTTTCTATCTCCGTTTATACCTGCCCAATATTTATAAAATATAATATGTTTTTCTTCTTGAGCAGAATACATTCTTGGAAAAACAGTATTATCTTCTGGAGCATAAGTGTACTCAAAACCTGAACTTTCTTTAATGTATTTTTTACTTGCTTTATCTTTAATATATTTTGAAGTATTTTCAGTTCCAGTTGGTTGTGCTGTATAATATGTACCATAAAATACAGGTGTAGAACCATATTGTTCACGATTAAGATAAGTTAGTAGTGCAACTGCATCTTTAGGAGCATTCTCATTAATTGGTGTATTTGAATTTGCACGAATAACTAAAATAAAAAATGTTGAATATCCAATTAAAAGGAAAAGGAATGATAGAATAACTGTATTAAGTAATGGTTTTACTTTATCTTTAGAATATTTTAATCCCCATACAATTATTCCTATTAAAACAATAAAGTAAATAATTGTTCCTGAATTGAAAGGTAATCCAATTGAATTAACAAAGAATATTTCAAACTTTCCTGCCAAAGAAACTATCATTGGTATAATAAAATACATAATAACAGCAACCAAAAATACAGATAATATTCCTGCCCAAATAAATCCTTTCTTTGTTGTGTTTGGATATTTCTTAAAATAGAAAACATAAACCATTGCTGGAATAGCAAGTAAGTTTAGTAAGTGGACTCCAATTGAAATTCCAATAAGGAAAGTAATTAAGATAATCCAACGCAAATTATGTTTATCATCTGCTTGACTTTCCCATTTTAAAATAACCCAAAAAACTAAGGCTGTGAAGAAAGAACTCATTGCGTAAACCTCTCCTTCAACAGCAGAATACCAAAAAGTATCTGAAAAAGCATAGGCTAAAGCTCCAACAACACCACTTCCAAAGATAGCAATCATTTGAGAAGTTGTAATTTCTTGAGTTTTTGCAATAAGCTTCTTTGCAAGCATTGTAATTGTCCAAAATAGCATAAGAATAGTTAATCCACTGCAAATAGCACTCATTGCATTAACCATATAAGCTACCTTTGTAACATCCCCACCAGCAAAAAGAGAGAATATTCTACCAAAAAGCTGGAATGTTGGTGCTCCAGGAGGGTGACCTACTTGAAATTTGTATGCTGTTGCAATATATTCTCCACAATCCCACCATGAAGCAGAAGGTTCTGTAGTAACCAAATATACTACACTTGCAATAAGGAAGACTACCCAGCCTAAGACATTATTAATTAAAGAATACTTTTTCATCTATTCTACTTTTAAATATATAATTAATTTCTTTATTTTTATGTTTCAATTCTACCAATTAACTTTTGAACGTTTAATTGGCATAGTCATACATCTTGCTCCTCCTCCTCCTCGAGGTAATTCTGCAGCATCAATTGTAACAACAAAACGATTATAATCTTTCATATTAATTTTGTCATTACATATATCTTCTGCATTAAGGACTGCAAAACCAGCTTTATTTAACGTATTAATTGTATTTGTATTTCTTGAATAGCCAATTATTTTTCCTTCTCCCATACAGAAGAAATTTGCTCCTGAATGCCATTGTTCTCTGTCTTGATATAATTTATTATCTCCTCCACAGCTAATTGGCTCAAGGTTAAATCCCAAATCCTTCAATCCTTTCATAAAATTAGGTTTTTCATGATAAGTAACCTTTCCATTGTCAATTTCAATATGAGTTACTTCAAAACCATCATTATTATTAACAATTAAAGGCTCATATACCATACATTTATCCTTATCTAAGAATGTAAATACCATATCTAAATGAATAAATGACTCTGGAGAATGAGGAAGATTTTGAACTAAGATATTGAATTTTGGTTTGATTTTGGAATAATGCTCAACTAAATAATCTATTCCTTTTTTATTGCTTCTCATTCCATGCCCTACAAGAAGAGTGTTTTCATTAGCAATTAAAATATCTCCTCCTTCTGTATTTGCTTTTGTAGAATAGTTACTTGGACTAAAAGTTTCTGCCTTAAAATAATATTCAAAAATATAATCCATAATAATGCTTTCTCTGACTCTTACATCAAACTGCATTGAATGAATTAAAACCTTATCATATATTGTTGAAGAAGCATCACGAGTAAAGAAAAAATTATATAAAGGAGAAAGTTCATCTTTCCATCCTTCAACAAGTACTCTTGCTAATTCTTTTGATTCTACACTAAGGAGTTCTTCTGCTAAATGGGTCTTTTCTTCTCTTTCTAATATCTCATTAACCAACTTAAGTTTTACATTTTGGTCTTTAAGAATCTCTGTAAGAAGATCCATTATTTGATAAGTCTTAGTCCATTTAGATAATACTTTTTCAAAATAAAAGTATTCTTTTTGTGCTATGTTAAGGTTTAAAAGGTCACTATACAAACATTCTTCAATTGTATTAGGTACCATTTTTTCAATTTCAATTCCGGGTTTATGAAGTATAACCCCCTCTAAATGTCCAATTTCTGAGCTAACGTCAATCGTCATAAATAAAAGTATTCGTTGAACTTAACCCTAAAATTTATTAATTATAGGGCATTTGTAAGGTGCAAATATAGGAAATTTCTTTAATTTAGTGTATAAAACTAATATTTATCTTGATCTGTATCTAATTTACTCCCTAATCACTAACTAAGGTTTATTCTTAAAGATAAAAGAGAAATCCAAAAACTAACTGAACTCCTCTTTCTTACTTTAAAAGTTAATCTTTTTTCAACACTTCTTATTAACGTTTCTTAAAATAGTATATAACACCTACTTTAAAAAGATACTGATTAATTCTTTCTTCAAGAATGCCTGAGTAAATATCTGGTATGATAGTTATTCTTTAAGAGGGTTTTAATTCAGAAAATATTGTAGAGTAATTAAACCCTGCCAATAAATCTACATTCTTAGACAAATAAAATGAAGAGGATAATCCTCCAACAAGATATAGTCCATTAGTTCTTTGTTCAATATCATTATATACATTTAGTTTGTAATTTACCAATGAATATCCTAACTGTATCTCTGGTAATAGTTTTATTTTATTAGTCAGGTTTATTTCATAAATAAAAGAACTATAAAACGATAATATTTTTTTATCAAAAGTAAAATAAGTATGAGAAGGTAACATATCAATTCCTAAATAAGATGAGCCTAAACCGAAATAAAATTTATTCCAGATATTTGTATTTACCATCAAGTCTATATTGTAATTAAACCCTGACCAGTCAGTTAATCTATTTGGAGCAATTCCAAAATTTGAATTTATTCTAATATCTTGTGCATTACTAATAGATATAAAACATAAAAACAATATAATAAAGAATGTCTTTTTCATAGCTGTCTTGTTTAATCATTTACCATATTACATTCATAAGTACTTGCTTCAAAACTTGCACTAACTTCTACTTCTAAACCATCTAATAATTCAATATGAGATGCATATAAAATCTTATGAAATAATTATGCGGCAAACTTATAAACTTATTTCCAATCTTCCAAACAAAAAAGAAAATTATTCTTTCCCTAAATAATAAATATATTTATCACCACCTTAAAAAAATAGTTGCAAAAGAATAATTATCTGAACTCAAAAAATCCTATCCCTTGACTTCATAACACTATTGTAAAGAATAATTATAAGCTTATTTTAAGCAAAGATAACTATTCCAAACTCTCAAGATAACTATCCAAGAAGCTCAAGATAACTATACGAAACTCAAAAAGTCGCACTTTTTAATCAAAAAGTCGCACTTTTTAGACGAAAAGTCCGACTTTTTTAATCCGAGATAACTATCGCAGAGTCGCCAGATAACTATCTTGGAAAAGCGAGATAGTTATCGTAAACATAAATAACTTTGTTTGAACAATATTGTTTAACATAAAAACCAAAGGAAATGTCTATAAAGTTTTTCAAATACAAAAGGAATGTTCCATTCTAAGGTCATAAAACGCAAGAGAAGGGTTTCTTTTGAAGGTTTATGGCGAGTTGTTAATCAATTAAAACAAAGAGAAGCTCATGGAAAGAGCTTCTCTTTGAGGTTTTATAAATATAAATTATTTACTGCAAAAATAAAAAGTTTTAGAGCTTAAAGACTAAAATTAGGAATAGTTTTCTCTGAAAATATAATTTAATTCACGCATTTAATAAGTCAAATAAATATGATTTGAGATTCAAAAATTATCTATACAGGAATTGAGGATATAAGTTTTTTAGTGTACTGAGTTTGAGGATTTGCATAAATTGAGTCAGCTTCACCCTCTTCAACAATAATTCCCTTTTGCATAACAATCATTCTATCGGACATATATTTCACAACAGACAAATCGTGAGAAATAAATATATAAGTAAACCCAAAATCATTTTTTAAATCATTAAGTAAATTCAAAACTTGAGCTTGAACCGAAACATCTAAAGCAGAAACACTTTCATCACAAATAATAATCTTAGGCTCCAAAGCCAATGAACGAGCAATCCCAATTCTTTGTCTTTGACCACCAGAAAACTGATGAGGATATCTATCATATTGCGAAGCATCAAGACCAACCTTATCTAAAAGAGAAATAACTCTTTCTTTTCTTTCTTTTGCGTTTGAATAAATATTATGAACAATCAAAGGTTCTTCAATTGCTTGACCAATTGTCAAACGAGGATTTAAAGAAGAATATGGATCTTGAAATATTATTTGAATATCTTTTCTTATCTTTCTTAACTCCTCCCCTTTCATTTGGTTTAATAGCTTACCATCAAACTCAATTTGTCCACTTGTTGATTCAATTAATTGTAGGATTGCTCTTCCTACTGTTGTTTTACCACAACCACTTTCTCCAACAAGCCCTAAGGTTTCTCCCTTAAAAACATCAAAGCTAACTTTGTTTGCTGCAATTTTCTTTTTCGTTATCTTGACAAATAAATTTTTCTTAACAACATACTCAACAGATAAATCATTAACTCTTAGTAATGGTTCTTGAGAGTAGAGCAATTTATGATTTTCTTGTCTTTGCTCTTTAGTAATTAGCACTTGCTCTTGATTCTTGTCACTCAAAAAATCTGAAACAGTAAGCAATCTCTTTGGTCTTTCTTCTATTGGGGGGCGAGATGCAAGCAAACCTTTTGTATAGGAATGCTGTGGATTATAGAATACATCATTTACATCACCCTTTTCAACAATTTCTCCTTTATAAAGAACAATAACCCTATCGGCAATCTGTTTAATTACACCCAAATCGTGAGTAATAAATAAAATACCTATTCCATATTTCTCTTGAATGGACTTTAGCAACTCCAAAATAGTTTTCTGAACAGTAACATCCAAAGCTGTTGTAGGTTCGTCAGCAATAAGTAAGTCTGGATTACAGCTTAAAGCCATTGCAATCATAACTCTTTGCTTTTGTCCTCCAGAAAGTTCAAACGGATAACTATTATAAATTCTTTCAATATCAGGCAATAAAACTTCCTTAAAAAGCTCTAAAACTCTTTGTTTAGCTTTGCTTTTTGTTGTTTTATTATGAAGCATAATCATTTCCTTAACCTGATTGCCACATTTCTGAACAGGATTTAGAGCAGTCATAGGTTCTTGAAAAATCATAGCAACCTTATCTCCTCTAAAAGATTGGTATTCCTTTTCACTCAATGAAGTTAAATCAATAGGTCTATCCTCGTTTTGATAAAAAAGAATCTTTCCTTCATTGATTTTAGAATATTTCTCAGGCAAAAGTCCCATAATTGCCAAAGAAGAAACACTTTTTCCTGAGCCACTTTCTCCAACCAAACCTACAATTTCACCTTTATTAATAGAAAAATCAATACCTTTAACAACTTCAAACCATTGTTTTTGGCGAAGAAATGAAATTTTTAAATTTTCTACTTGAATAAGTTTTTGGTCTGGCATAAATAAAGTTTTAAGTATGTGCAAAGATAAATAAAAGTTTTATTTTGCAATATAAATATATGTTGAATTCAAGCTATTTCAAGAAAAATTGCATAAAAAAGTAGAAAAAAATTTGCAGGTTTAAAAAAATATAGTACTTTTGCAACCTCAATTTAAACAAAACTGATTGTCCCGTGGTGTAATGGTAACACATATGATTTTGGTTCATACATTCCAAGTTCGAGCCTTGGCGGGATAACAAAGAAATAAAAGTCAAAGTATTAACTTTGACTTTTTTAATATTACATATTTAATGTCCTGTGGTGTAATGGTAACACATATGATTCTGGTTCATTTATTCTGGGTTCGAATCCTAGCAGGATAACTAAGACAAAAGCCAAACTATTTATTTATAATAGCTTGGCTTTATTATTTTAAGCAATTGCCCGACATTTGCCCGTATCCTCTAAATTAAGCAGTCTTTTTGGATTTGGAAGTTGATTTTTTAACTTCCTTTTTTTTGTCTTAGGTTTAGAAACTTTGAAATTAGTTTCTTTGACAATACCTAAATTGTTAATTGCATCATTCTTCAAAGAGTCGTCATTTTTATTCTCTTTATTATCATCTAAAGACTGTTTATGTTTCTCGTGTTCCATTTTTAACTTGGCAAAAGACATATAAGAATTAATTACACGAAGTGTGTTTTTAGGAAATAAAAAATATTTTAACTAAAAATATTAAAAATAGCATATACTTATAAGAAAAAATGTAATTTAGCAACACTATTTATTAATTTGATTGAATATGGAATATAAGTTTTTTACAAATGATGAAGCAAATTACATTTCTGAAATGTACAAGGGTACAAATTCTATCAGGAAAAAAAGATTTGAAGAGGAGTTTTTTGATTTGCATTATAATGAATTAATTAAAGGCTGTATATGGGAAGAATGGTTTAATGATATAATAAAAAATCCTTTATTAACCGAAGATGAGTTACTTAAGTGTAAAATTGGAGTTATTAATCAAGTTATATATATTTCCCCAATAAAAACTGATTCTGATTTAGAATATAATAAATATAATTTACGTCTTTGTTTAGCAAATGATAAAGTAGCAGATAATCTATATATCAATCTTGTAATTTATATTCTTTATAGCGAAACTTATAGCAAGATTAAAAATATGGATGATTTTCATTCATTTATTACTGAATTATCTTTTATAATGAATAATGATATTATAAGAAACTATATAGAACGTATGGCACTTAATAAAGAAAGTGTTAGAAAAGCTATTAGAAAAAAGATAATTGATTTCCTTAATGATTATAAGAAAGATGGAATGAGTTTGTTTGAAAATCAAAACAAATATTTTTTAGAAATTTATAAAGAAAGAAAGGCAATTAATGATGATGGTATTACAAAGTTTAGAGAAGCTTTAGTAGATAGTAATAAAGATATAATATCGAAAATTATATCTAATGAATTATACTCCTTATATAATATGCAAGATTTCCCTCTTCTAACTACCATTGAACAGAAACACAACCTAAACACAAAATTCGATAAGGCTTATTTAATAAATAGAAAGGATTATAAAGAATCTAATAGACCACCAAAAGGCTATGAATCTTTAAAATATTCAAATTATGAGCTAATAGACTATTATAATATAGCTAATGAAGATGCTAATGTATTTAGGCATAAAAATGAGTTTGATATTGTAGATATCCTTTCACATTATTATTTGCAGATAAAAAGTTATAATCAACAATATAAATTTAGAAGTTTTCCTGCATATTTGAATAATGATAAAGAAATGATTACACAACTAATTATTTCTAATTTCAAATTTCATATAAATCAAGCATTCTTACGAGTTACAAAAAATAAGCTACCAATTATTGATAGTTATTTTATTGAAGGAAAAGCTCTAATTGAAGATAAATATGATTATGATAAAATGTTTAAAATACTCAAACCTTTTATTTTAAATGGGACAAAGTCGATTTATAAGTCTGTAATTGAAAATCATATTTTGCCAAAAGACACACAAAAGCTTAGAATGATAAAACCTAATAAAGCGGATATTGTACGATTTGCAGATTGTTTTGAAATTCCAATTTATAAAATCAATAAGATATTTGAAGAAAAAGTTGATTCAAATGACAGGAACAGAGTATCTGTACCTGATTTTTTGAAAGTTTTAAGAGCAAATTATAATAATCGTTTATATAAATAGAAAGATTTTTCCGACCCTATTTCCGACCCTATTACACACCCTTACTAAGTTATTCATTTAGTGAGGGTTTTTTATTTTTTAATTGCTTTAAGTCCGACCCCTTTTAATATTAACTCTTTGTTCCTTTGCTCTTTACTCGAATTTTTGTATATATATTTGCAGAGTAAATAATATAAAAATAATAAGCATATGTATAAGTTGCTCCAATGTAGCCAAAAAATTGTAAATAATATTTTTCCTTTGCAACATATAATACAAACCCTGATGGGAAATAAAAATATTTTAAAATAATGAATAATATAATAAATAAGGATGATGCATTTAAGTTGATGCTAATCCTCAACATGAAAACAAAAAAATGGTGCTTAGTTCTACTTCCTTAATTGGGAGTGGAACAATAGCCCCCACTTCTTCTAATTATGAATTACCTGAATTGCCAAAGGTTCAAATATGGGCTTCGGCATCGGATGTTGTAAATAATAATTATGTATCTATTGATAAACTCGTTCAGATGATTATTGAAAGGGAATTGGATAGTTCAATTATTAGTTTAAGGCAATTGAATATAAAGGAAATTGATTGCAAGGATAAGGAATTAAAGAAGGAATATAAGTTTACTAAAAATAGACTGCCTTTAATAACCTTTACATTTCATCTTAAAGATTACAGAGATGAAAATCATTTGAATTATTACACTGGCTATATTGTATTAGATGCAGATTTAAAAGAAAATCCAAACTTACCATTAAGAATTAAAAACATTAAGAGAAACATATCTGATTGTCCTTATACATTTCTAATGTTCGATTCACCACGAGGAGAAGGCTTTGGACTTAAGGTGGTTTTAAGAACATTTTTAAATAGTGAAATTGTTAAATGTAATGAGGAATTAAAAAAGGAAATGGACAATAAGAAAAGGAAAAATTTGATTGATACAATTAAAGATTTTCATTTTCAAGTACATAAAAGAAGTAGAGAATATTATTCTAATAAGTTTGATTTGCTATTTGATCAGGGAGCTAAAAACTTTCAAGGTGTATGCTTTTTGAGTGGAGATAGTAATATATATTATAATCCTAATTCTTCCCTTTTAAAAATAGTTTGGGCAAAAAAGGAAAAAGAAACAACTACTTTTAATACCTATAATGATTTCAACTTTAGCACAACTTCAAATAATGATATTCTTGAAGCAATACTAAAAGACTTTATCAAAAATTGTAGTGGAAGAAATTCAGCAACTTTTTTATTAGCCGTGCAAGCTAAATACTACAACATAAGTGAGAATGAGATTTTGAATTTTGTTATGAATAAATGGGGAGATGATGACTTTAACCAAAAGGAAGCTCTTAGAGCAATAAGAAATGGTTTTAAATATACTCCTTATGTTCAATATATTTTTAATAATAATAACTCAAACAATTTATAATTATGAATACAAATTTAGAAAAGGCAAAAGTGGAAGAAAAGAAAAATACTCAATTTGTTCAAGTAAGAATAGAAATGACATGCTATATCCTTCAAATCTTAAAAGAAAAAAATGATAATGTAGTTTATAATAATGGATTTTATTTCTATGAGGATTCTCATTGGCAACTCAAAGAAAAAATTTATGTAAAGAACTTCTTGCGTGATTTTGCTGAAGAATTAGGAATACCAGAAAAGGAATATAAATCATATAAGAAAGCTCATGACCTATATGAGCAGGCTAAACTCGATCTCTATAAAGAACTTGAAACAAATAGAGATGTATTAAACTTTCCAAATGGCACTTATGACATAAATACTTTAGAGTTTCGAGGACATCGTAAAGAGGACTTTCTGAAGTATGTGTTTCCTTACAATTATGATTCTAATGCAACTTGTCCAAGGTGGATTAACTTTATTAATGAAATTCTTCCAGAACAAGATTTAAGAAAGCTTATTAAAGAAGTGTTAGCATATCCTTTATCAAATGTACATCTTGAAAAAATCATTTATTTCTATGGAAACGGAAGAAATGGAAAATCTTTAACTCTTGATGTTGTAAGTTGTGTTTTGGGAGAAAATAATGTAAGTAATGTATCTTTAGGATATATTTTGAAAAATGATGGATTGGGGATTCAGCAAATGGAAAATAAATTAATTAATATTTCGGCTGAGAATCTTCCAAAAATTTCAGATAGTTCAGTACTTAAAACATACACTTCAGGAGAATCAATGACTGTTAAAAAGCTATATCAAGACATATATTCAACAAAGAACTACCCTCAAACAATATTAGCATCAAACCACCTTCCACAAAGTTCAGATTATTCTTTTGGATTTTACAGCAGATTATTTATCTTTCCATTTAACTATACCATTCCTGCGGATAAAATCAATCCTAATTTAAAGCAAGAGTTATGCGAAGAATTGCCAGGCATTTGCAATTGGTTATTGGATGGCGTGAAATATCTAAGAGAAAACAAAAAGTTTAGCGAAAGTCAAACAATTGAAGCTCTTAAAAATGAATACCGTATTGAATCAGACACAGTTTGTAGTTTTATGGAAGAAAAAATGTATATTCCTTCCAATTCTAAAAAGAAGTTGCTAAAGGAAATATATAATGAATTTAATAGATTCTGTGATGAGAATAATTATCGTCAAATTAGTACTAAAAATTTATCATCAAGACTAAAAGGATTATGTTATAAAATTGAAAGATTAACAGGAAATAAAAACTTTGTATGGTGTGAAGTAAGGGGGATAAATGAAATTGAACTTCCTGAAGAATTGGATATTCCAGAAAATAATTCAAAACCAATAGAAGAAAATGATTTATTTGGTGATGAATCAGATTTAGATTTCTAAATTTCATGAAAAATAGTTACCAAAGTTACTTAAGTTGCTATGTTAAAAAAAGGTTTTAAAATTTTTTCTCAAACCTTTTTTTTAGGGGTTAATTTAAGTAACTTAAGTAACTATTAGAAACTAATAATTAGAGAATAGTTAGTGATAATGATTAATGGTTAATGATTAATACAAAAAAAGAAAGGCAACCCAATTAAGGATTGCCTAACTTTTCACTTACCCCTCATTCCACTAAAGGGGGAGAAGTTTTTATCTCCGATGCTCTCGAACTTCGTTCTTCGGGTCACTTAAGGAGCTTAAAGAGTTTAAGGTCTTTAATGTCCTTAGACTCCTTACGGTGCAACTGGAGCATCAGCAGCAGGTAAAACCAAACCCTTAGGCATTGGATTACGATATTCGTAATAAGCACTCTTAAGTTTGTTTTTAAAACGAACATTTGGCTTGAAATTAACCTTAATTCCTCTGATTGTTGAAGCATCAACTTCTTCAGCAGTTGCCATAGCCTTTGCACTTAAATAAGGAGTGAAATTACCTAATTGATCCAATTGAACGGTAGTTCCATTCATTGTTTCTTCAGTAATAACCATTTGCAAGGCTCTAATTGCTGAAAGAATATCATTCTCAGCCAATGAAGAAGCACCAGCAATTCTTTCAATCAAGCGTTCTTCGGTCATTATTCCATTTCTTGAAATAACTGCCAAATGCTTTTCACCAGGATTTGCTCCTACGGCAAATTTCCTCTTAATAATTGTCCAGTTGAACATAATTGTGTACGATTTACCTTTTATCATCGCGAGGTTTTTTGTTAAACATAATTGTGGATTATTTTGGAAAATTATTTTCCTCAATCTCACTATACAAAGATACTAAAAATATTTATATTGAGGATATTAAATAGTATTTATTTGCATTATTTTATAGTTAAATAATGTTAATATTGCATATTCAGAAAAAAGTGAATCATAATTAAAAATATGTCCTTCATAATTGAAAATATGTCCATCATATTTCCAAATATGTCCTTTATATTTTTGTATATGTCCATCATATTTTTCATTATGATTGACTTTTTTAATTAATGGTAATGATTAATGGTTAATGGTTAGTGATTGCCTGACACAGATTTTGTTTTTAATTACCCCTAACCCCTAAAGGGGAACAGAGAAATCATAAGCCAAGTCCCCTTCAGGGGATTTAGGGGTGTAATTTAGTATGAACAAATAGGATTCCCCTACATTATAAGTTAGACTATTTTATTGTATCATTAAATTGTGATTTTGTCAGGCTATCGTAAAGTATTCTCTGTTCTTTTGGCATGTTTTCAATGGCTTTTTCTATTTCTTTATTTGCTTTTTCATCCCCGTCAGTAAATACATTCTTATTTAAGTAATGTATTTCTCTTGCTATTTCTAAAAATAGAATAATAAAAATTGAAATAACAGCTATAACAATTATCTTAAATATCTTTTTCATAGTTATTTGTATTTAATTGTTATTCTTAAAGTCAAATACAATCCAATTGGAATAAAATTTAAATAATTCCCCATCAATGGATGATTTATTAGCTTTTAATAGAAGTCTATATTTTTCCTTTTGATTCGTTTTTGCAGGTTTCTTATCGGAGTAAATGACAATGTCAAATATGTCTTCTTCAGTTAATCTTGTTCTTATTCTTTTAATTTCTTTTGGTAATATGGAAATTACTAATGTACCTGAAAAATCAACTGGTTTACTAAAAATATCTCTATTAAACTTTATTGTATCATTTTTATAATTAAGCATCTCTAAATAAACAGATGTATAAAAAGTGTCTGATGAAATGTTTTTTATTTCAAAATCAATGGTATCATTTTTATATTCAATTAAATTGATATTTAAATGTTCTTCTTTATTCTGAGAATATAAATTAGTAAACGTTGAACATATAATTATTAAAAATAATATCTTTATTGTTCCCATTTCTTTTTTCGTTTCTTTAATTTCTAATTTAACTAATTAAATACAAGCCACAATTATATCTATCAATTTATTTTTTATAAAAACATATTCTATCCAACAATAGTCCATTTCCAAATCAATTCTTCCTTCTTTACATAATGAATCAAAGTAATAAATTAGTTCAATTCTATTTTTAGTACTATCAACTTCAATTTTATTAGGTTTTCCAAAAACCTTTTGAAATTCTGCTAAAGTACATTTTTCTAAATTATATTCTTTAATTAATTTCTCTGACAGTTCAAGACTTCTCTTTTTCAAACAACCAACGCTATCTTCCAACCAATCATTGCGATTATATTTTTTAAGATCGGTATTAGGTTTATCATTAAAGCAAAAATGCCACCAATTGCTGATAGATTTACCAGTTCGTTGAAAAATATTATGAGTTTGTTTGTATTCTGCTTTATGTACCCAATACGCTTCTTTTAATTGTCTGCTTTTCCTTAATGCCTTTTGATGTTTATAAGAAAGTCCAACTACATGATTCATATCAATATCGTAAACATAAGTTCCTTTTTTCTTATCTACATTTGCAATATAAAGAACTATTGTTGAAAACATTAAATCATAATCTAACTGTATTTTGTATTGTCTGTTAGTTATATTATTATTACCTTCTGTAAAATCTGAATATTCCAAATTCATTATTACTTTATTGTTTAATGGAGGATTTGATCCGAATTTTGAATATTCTTCCTTTTTTTCACATACTATTTCTCCAGTTTGATAATAAAAGTCTATTTTCTGTGTTTGGTTTAAAGTGTCAGTATATTCAAAATATCCTCTAATAACATTACTTTGGGGAATTCTTGCATCAATAAATATAACACAATTAATATTTTCATAACAATCTTTAGCACATTGAGAAAATACATTTGTGCTAAATAAAACACTTAATAGAACAAGTATAATTTTTTTCATAGTTGATTTTATATATCTGAAAATATTGTTTAATCATCAATTTCATTATAATTAGAGACTATTACAGTCCTGATTTTTTTCCTCCAAACCCATATTATTAAGCCTAATTTATCAAAATCATAAACCATTTGATTTTGTCCTCTATCATTTACCAAAAGATATATACTTTCCTTTTTGTCAGGTTCTTGATTGGAAATTGATAAAAAATCATCAAAATTCATATTTATTAAATTTTTATTTTTCCAAATGCATTCTTTTGTACACCTTATTGAATTAATTTTATTGTTCTCAACCCATAATGTAATTCCTGAATCATCAAACTGATAACTATCGTAAGGTATTTCATCTTCATTGTGATGTGTTATTCTATATGTAAGATTTATGTATTTCTTTATGTTATCCCCAATATGAAATATACCAATAGATTTATTGGGAATCAAAATTGCTTCATTCATAAGTTTATCATTCTGTTGTATATGAATATAATTATCACAAGACTAAATTATTAAATAATTGATCATTAAGCATTTTATTTGTGTTTATAAGTGTGAAAATCTCCAAATCTCAATTCATCATATTGTACTACTTCTTCAGCTAAACTAATAAGTTCATTTCCTAAATTAAAATTTTTATTTCTTTCACTAAAAAGCTCTATCTCTGCAATTTCAACAAAATCTAACTCTAATTCGTCAATAGATATTTTTACCTTTTCAATAAATTCATCTCTATTTTTAGCTAAAGCCAAAACATTTACAAAAGCTCCTAATGAATTACCTAATACCCCCTTCCTTGATCGAGTTGAAACTTCCAATAATCCAATCCAAACGTTTTCTTTATTCATGATTTTGATAATGAATGTATTTATTTTCCACTCCAAATTTAGAAATATTTTTTTAATCTGCAATAACTTATATTTTTATTTTTTGGGAAGTGCAGTTTTGTTGTTGTAATTTAAAAGTTAAAATTAATCGTTAACCATTAACCCCTAACCCCTAACCATTAATCACCAATCATTTACCATTAACCATTAATCATTAACCCCTAACCATTAATTTTTTTACTATCTTTGCACCGAATTTAAAAACTTTTTATTTTAGTAACGTAATGATTAAGCTTAATCTAACTGATGTTTTTCAACCTAAACTTTTTAAAATAATAAAGCAAAGGGCCTATTCTAAGGAATTATTTATTCAAGATTTTATTGCTGGTATTATTATTGGTATCGTGGCCATTCCTTTGGCTATTGCCTTTGGTATTGCTTCAGGGGTTTCTCCTCAGCAAGGTTTGATAACTGCCATTATTGGTGGGTTTTTGGTGAGTTTTCTTGGTGGCTCTCATGTGCAGATTGGAGGTCCTACTGGAGCTTTCATTGTTATTATTGCTGGCATTATTGCTGAGTTTGGTTTCACTGGGTTAATTATTGCCACTGTTTTGGCTGGTATTATGCTTATTTTGATGGGACTTTTGAAATTGGGAGATGTTATTAAGTTTATGCCTTTCCCTATCATTGTGGGTTTCACTTCTGGTATTGCTGTAACCATTTTCTCCACTCAGATTAAGGATTTCTTTGGTCTTACTGCTGTGGGTGGTGGTGAACTTAGTGTGCCTTCTGAATTTTTGAGCAAGTGGGCTGTGTATTTTGAAAATTTATCTACCATAAATCCTTGGGCTACTTTGCTGGCTGTTTTGACTATTGTTATTATTATTGTCTGGCAAAAGTTCATTAAGAAAATTCCTGGCAGTATTGTTGCCATTATTGTTTGTACTTTGATTGGTATGTTGTTGAAGAATCAGTTTGGTTTGGATATTGAAACTATTGGAAGTAAGTATCCTGAACTTTCTGGTGGTTCTCCTCTTCCTAAGCCTGTTACTCCAAATATTGACATGCATGCTGTCCGTTTGTTGATTTCTCCTGCTTTCACCATTGCAATGCTTTGTGCTATTGAGAGTTTGCTTTCGGCTATGGTGGCTGACGGTGCAACTGGTAAGAAACATCATTCCAACACTGAGCTTATTGGTCAGGGTGTGGCTAATTTGGTTGTTCCTTTCTTTGGTGGTATTCCTGTTACTGGAGCTATTGCAAGAACTATGACTAACATTAATAATGGTGGAAAAACTCCAGTGTCTGGTATTGTTCATGCTGTTTTCTTATTGCTTATTTATCTTTTCTTGATGCCATTGGCTGCTTATATTCCTTTTGCTTGTTTGGCAGGTATTTTGGTTGTGGTGGCTTATAATATGAGTGAGTGGAGAAACTTTAAGGCTTTGCTTAAAAACCCTTTTACTGATGTTATTGTGCTTTTGGTTACTTTCTTTTTGACTGTTATATTTGACTTGACAATTGCTATTGAAATTGGTCTTTTGATTGCTGCCATTTCATTTATTAAGCGTGTTATGGAAACTTCTCAAATCAAGGTTATTGAAACTGAAGTTGCAAGAACTGAAAACCCTGAAGACAGTGATATTGAATATACTAAACTGAATAAGAATTTGGAAGTTTATGAAATTGATGGACCTTTCTTCTTTGGTATTGCTAACAAGTTTGATGAAATTAACTACGAAATTAAGCAAAAACCTAAGGTGAGAATTATCAGAATGAGAAAAGTTCCTTTCATTGATTCAACTGGTATTAAGAATTTGGGTAATTTGTGCAATCGTTCCAAGAAGGAAAAGATTCAAGTTATTCTTTCTGGTGTTACTCCTGAGGTGTATGCTACTTTGGAAAAGAGTGGTTTTGTGGATAAGCTTGGCAGAGAGTTTATTTTCGACCATATCACTAAGGCTATGGATAAGGCTAACGAGTTGCTTAAATAATATATATAAAAAACAAATAATCACTTGTTGATGAAAGACTTGATATGGTATTTTGTTTTGACTCTGATTGTTTTGGGACTTGTTGTTCTGGGACTTTTCTGGGGAAGTGTGGATGTTAGCTCTTTGGATGAAAATTCAATTTACATTATAAAAAACATTCGCCTTCCAAGGGTCATTATGAGTCTTTTGTGTGGAGCTGGATTGGCTGTTTGTGGTTCTGCCTATCAGTCCATTTTCCAAAATCCTCTCTCCGATCCTTATATTTTGGGTGTGTCCTCTGGAGCTTCTCTTGGGGCTGCTGTTGCCATTATTTTGGGGTTAGAGTCTTTCTTCTTCGGCATTGGTGGTTTTGCTTTTCTGTTTGCTTTGGCAACGGTTTGGATTATTATTAAAATTGCTTCCGTTGGCAATCGACTTCATACTACCACTTTGCTTTTGGCTGGTATCAGCATTAACTTTTTGATTGCTGCCCTTATTGCCATTCTTATGGTTTTGAACAGCGAGAACATGGATAAGATTATTTTCTGGACTATGGGCTCAATGAGTGCCACTAAGTTTTCGGATTTGTGGATTGTGTTTGTGTTTGTTTTGATTGGCATTATTGCCATAAGACTTTACGCAAGGGAGCTCAACGCCATTTTGACTGGAAACGAAAGTGCAAGGAGTTTGGGTGTTAATGTGGAAAGAACTAAAAAGGTTATTTTGCTTTTCTCCACTCTTATGATTGGTATTATTGTGGCTAAGAGTGGTGTTATTGGATTTGTTGGACTTATTGTTCCTCACATTGTTAGAATATTGGTTGGGTCTGATAACAGAAGAATTATTCCTTTTTCAATTTTTGGAGGTATGATATTCATGCTTCTGGCAGATATTCTTTCAAGGGTTTTGATTGCTCCAAGCGAATTGCCTGTGGGTAGCATAACTGCTTTGATTGGTTCTCCTTTCTTTATCTATCTTCTTTATAATGCTAAGAAACAACTTAACCCTTAAGATATTATGGAAGAAAAAGATGTGATTTTAGAGGTTAAGAATATCTCCTATTTTGTAAGGGAAAAGAAGATTATTGAGGATATTAGTTTTTCACTTAAAAGAGGTGGTTTCTATTGTGTTATAGGCACCAATGGTAGTGGGAAAACTACTTTACTGAAGTCTATTACAAATAATGTTGAGCTAAATGCTGGTGATGTTAAGGTTAATGGAAAACCTATAAAGAAATACTATCCTAAACAACTGGCTAAGGAGCTTTCCATTGTTTGGCAACATAATGAGTTTCTGTTCGATTTTTCTGCTTTTCAAGTTGTAATGATGGGACGAATGCCCTATCAAAAACTTCTACAAGCTGACTCCGAAAAGGACTTGAAAATTGTTCAAGAGGCTATGGAAAAGACCAATACATGGCACTTAAGAAACAGATCAATTAAACAGCTTAGCGGTGGTGAGTTGCAACGCATTATGATTGCAAGAGCTTTGGCTCAGGAAAGCCCTTTAATGCTGTTGGATGAACCTATTTCGTCTTTGGATATCAGACATCAATTTGATGTTATGGAGCTTTTAAGAAAGATTAATCGTGAGAATGGAACAACAATTTTCATTATTCTTCATAACCTTTCTCTTGCGTTGAAATATAGTGATGAAATTATAACCCTGAAGGATGGTCATCTGGTGCATTTTGGCAAGACAAGAGATATAATTAACAAGGAGAATATTCAAAATCTCTTTAATGTTGATGCTGAGATTATTGACAAGGATAATATAATAATCAATAAATAAACTTTTTCATTTTTGACTATGCAAATTAATCTTAAATACTTTGGCTTTGTTTCTCTCCTGCTCCCCTTCCTTTTCTTCTCCTGCAACAAGACTCAAGACACTAAGCCTAATTGTGTTATCTCACAAAAGAATCCCTTAAAGAAAACTCCAGTGAAGGTGGTTTCTGTTTCTCCTGCGGTTACGGAAATTCTTTTTGCTTTGGATTGTGGTGACAGATTGATTGGGAGAACAGATTTTTGCAATTATCCTCCTGAGGCTAAAAACATTAAATCAATTGGAGGAATAAATAATACCAATTTGGAAGAGGTAATTAAACTTAAACCCGATTTGGTTATAACCTCATCAATTTTCACTAAAAAGATGTTTCAAACAATTGAAGATGCTGGCATACCAATTATCTCTTTCAGGGAGACAAACACCATTGAAGGCTTGTATGAAACAATTGAAATGCTAGGTGAAGTGATGGATAAGGAAACTAAAGCTAAAAACTTAATTGACAGTTTTAAAGAGGATTTAAAAAATGTGAAGATTAAGCGTGACAGTGTTCAAAAATTAAGAAAAACTACCACCTTACCTAAGGTTTATTATGTTGTTGGTTTTGGACAAATGGGCGACTTTTCAGCTGGGAAAAATACTTTTATTAATGAAATTATTACCCTTGCTCAGGGAGATAATATTGCAAAGGAAAGTCTTAACTGGTCATTTTCCAAGGAAGAGATTTTTGCAAATCAACCTGACTATATTTTCATAAGAAAAGAGGATTCTGCTCAATTTGTAAAAACTCACCCCTACACTCAACTGAAAGCTGTTAAAGAAAACAAAGTGTTTGGGATTGAAAGTAACCTTATGGATATTCTTTCACCAAGAACAATTAAGGCTATTGAATTTATTTCTGAGAAGATTTCTGATTAATTATTTTAAATTTCACTGGACTTCCTTCGTTCAGTCCCAAAAGTGCCGAGGCATTGCCTTTGTTGATTGCCAATTGAAGGTGATTGGTGGATGAAACTGTTAGAACTGGAGTGTTTTCCCTTACATTATCGTAGGCATGGGATATTGCATTTATGCTAAATCCTTCCAATTTCAATTCAAATCTCTTATCGGTTATGCACTTGGTAAATTCATCTATGGTTATGTTAAGGAATATGTTGCCATAGCTGTCTATATGAAATACTGTACAAAGAATTGCATCCTGGTATATTGTTGCATTCATTGTGGTTTTCTTCACAAAGGCAGTCATCTTATAGCCAAATTCTTCAATATTTGAATTGTAAGAAATCAGGGCTGCCACCTTGCAAAAGAGATCAAAGGCTGAAAAGGTGTAATAGTTAGATTCCTGAAAGACATTGGTTATGCCTATAATTTCCTGAACTTCCAGCCCATCAAAAATTATACTTGGCATTCCATTATCGGTGCAAATAAAATACTGATCATTATATTTGATTACAACATGCTGATACTGCTTTTGCGTATTTTCAGAACAGTGTACATCAATTATATGAATGGTTGATTTAGGAAAGCCCAAACATGCATTTCTAACAATAAAAGCGCCCTGCATTATGTCAAACTTATTGATTTGATGTGTTATATCAACAACATTACAATCATCAATAGTTGAATAGAGCTTGCCTTTTACTGCTCCAACATAATGGTCAGAAATACCCCAGTCGGTTGTTAGAGTTACAATTTGCATCTATTTCTAAATCTTTATATTTTTATTTATGCAAAAGTAATAATAATAAATAATAATCCATAGTCATAGCTCAAAAAAACTTATTAACACCCAAAAGCATCATTTTATTGAATATTTTTCAGTCTGATAATCCGCAACTTAATAATAAAAAATATTTTTCTACAATCTTTTCACTTACTTTTTATGTTTTTTGATTGTTTATATTTGTGTAATTTGAAAATTGAAATTTTAAAAAAAAATAAAGATATTTAATTGTTGCGAAATAATAAGATTTAATTTTTAATGTGTTTGTTAAAATAAGAAAGGGTTATCTTTAATTAGATAGCCTTTTTCTTTCTCCCATAAAGTCTTGCGTAATATTTCCTATTTATCTTTTTTTAAAAAAAGTTATTTTTTTTATTTTTTCACCTACATTTTTACAACTTTAGGTGTTTGTACTGATATAAACGAAAAAGTTTAATCTTAAAAACAATTCTACTATGAAAAAATTATTTTTAGTTGTTATTGCATTTTTATTTGCAATAAATTTCAGTTCTAAAGCAGAAGACTTTTCTGCTGTAAATAATGGAGGTACTATTTATTATAATATCACCTCAACTGTTTATCCTTACACTGCTTCGGTAACTTATAAAAGTGGTGCTAACAGTAATTATAATGGAAATGTTGTCATTCCTGATTCGGTGTCTTATAATGGGCATTACTATAAAGTTACTTCTATTGGTAATCAAGCTTTTTCTGGTTGCAATGCTGTACTTTCAATAAATATTCCTAAATCTGTTACTTCTATTGGTGATCAAGCATTTAATCAATGTTACAGTTTAACTTCAATAAATATTCCTGACTTTGTTACTTCAATTGGTAAACTCGCTTTTAGTCAATGCGGAAACATAACCTCAATTACAATTCCAAACTCTGTTACTTTAATAGATGAAGGGGCTTTTATGAATTGCTCAAGATTAGCTTCAATAAGAATTCCAAACTCTATTACTTCAATTGAAAGCAATACTTTTGCAAATTGCAGTGAATTAACTTCAATAATAATTGGAAGCTCTGTTGATTCAATTAGTAATTGGGCTTTTTATGGTTGCAGTGGATTAACTTCAATTCGTTGTTTAGCTACAACTCCTCCAGTTTTAGGAAGTGATGTTTTTCAAAATGTTGATACAACAATAAATCTTTTTGTTCCTACCGCTTCTATTCCTTTATATCAAGCAGCAGACCAATGGAAAAACTTCTACAATATTCATTCTTTAAAATTAGACAATATTACAAGTACTAAGAATGTTGATGTTTTAATCTACCCTAACCCAGCACAAGATAAAGCAAAAATAAGGATTGATAATTTAGACTCTAAGGCTGATATTATTGTTCTGGATATTTTGGGTAAAGAAGTTAAAAGAGAAGTTATTGCAAAAGGAATTAAAGAATTGGAACTTAATGTTAGCGATTTACCAAAAGGTATTTACAACATTGTAATCTTTAACGATACTATAAATCAAACAAAGAAACTTGTTGTTTCGAAATAATTAGTCATAATTTTCAATGTGTTTGTATATAAGAAAAGGTTATCTTTAATTAGATAGCCTTTTTCTTTTGCACATAAAGGCTTGCGTAATATTTCCTATTTATCTTTTTTAATTTTTAATTTCTTTTCACTTACTTTTTTATGATTTCGGTTGTATATATTGATATAAAAGAAAAGTTTAATCATAAAAAAACAATCTATTATGAAAAAAACATTATTAGTTCTATTAACAATTGTTTTTGCATTTAACTTAAACACTAAAGCAGAAGACTTTTCTGCAGTATATAATGGAGATACTATTTATTATAATATCACCTCATCTGTTTTTCATTTTACTGCATCAGTAACTTTTAAAGGGATTGATTTATACTCTTATTCAAATGAATATAAAGAAAGTATAATCATTCCTGATTCTGTGTTTTATAATGCAAATTATTATTTAGTTACATCAATAGATGATTATACATTTTCTGGTTGTGATAGTTTAACTTCAATAAATATTCCAAACTCTATTACTAAAATTGGTAATGCTGCATTTGGAAATTGTGCTGGATTAACTTCAATAATTATTCCAAATTCTGTTATGTCAATTGGTAATCAAGTTTTTTCTCAATGTATAAATTTAACCTCAATAACAATTCCAAATTCTGTTACTTCAATTGGAGATAGTTTTTTTGCTTTTTGTGTTGGATTGACTTCAGTTAATATTCCTAATTCTGTTACTTCTATTGGTGATTGGGTATTTAATGGATGTACTGGATTAACTTCAATAACAATACCTAATTCTGTTACTTCAATTGGTCGAGGAGCTTTTTGGGAATGTTCCAGTTTAAAATCTATAATATTACCTAACTCAGTAACTTCTATTGAAAATAGTGCTTTTCATGATTGTTCAAGTTTAAGTTCAATAACAATTCCAAGTTCAGTAACTTCTATTGGCAGTAGTGCTTTTGAAAATACTCCATGGTATAATTCAAAACCTGATGGATTAATTTATATTAATAATGTATTATATTCATATAAAGGCATAATGCCTGAAAATACAACTATTAATATACAAGAAGGAACTAAAAGTATTGTAGGATTGGCTTTTTCTGGATGTAGTGGATTAACTTCAATTACTATTCCTAACTCTGTAACATCAATAGGTGCTAACACTTTTATGGATTGCAATAGATTAACCTGGATAATTATCCCTGACTCAGTTACAAATATTGGTAGTGGTTTGTTTTGGGGTTGTAGTGAATTAATCTCTGTACAAATTCCAAATTCTGTTACTTTAATTAAAGATATGGCATTTTTCTATTGTGATAAATTAACTTCAATAACAATTCCAAGTAATGTTGATTCAATTGCTTTTTTGGCTTTTAGTAATTGCACTGGATTAACTTCAATAACTTGTTTAGCTGTTACACCACCAAGTTTAGGTTTTGATGTTTTTCTAAATGTTGATAAATCAATTCCTCTTTATGTTCCTACCGCTTCTATTCCTTTATATCAAGCAGCTGACCAATGGCAAGACTTTAATATTCTTCCTTTAGCTTTAGATGATATAGAAAGTGATAAGAACATTGAAGTTTTAATTTATCCTAACCCAGCAAAAGATAAAGCAAAAATAAGGATTGATAACTTAAACTCTAAAGCTGATTTTATTGTTTTAGATATTTTGGGTAAAGAAGTTAAAAGAGATGTTATTGCTAAAGGTACAAATGAATTAGAGCTTAATATTAGTGATTTACCAAAAGGTATTTATAATATTCTAATTGTGAATGAAAGTATAAATCAAACAAAGAAACTTATTATTGTGAAATAATTAGTCATAGTTAAATTAATAATGTAAATGAGAAAGGGTTATCTTTTATTAGATAGCCTTTTTCTTTTGTACATAAAGGCTTGCGTAATATTTCCAATTTATCTTTTTAAAAATAAGATTATTTTTTTTAATCTTTTCACTTACTTTTTTATAATTTTGGGTGTTTATATTTTTATAAATTGAGAAAAGTGTAATCATTAAAATCTAAAATATTATGAAGAAATTATTATTAGTTGTTTTTGTTTTTACAACTTTATTACCTTTTATTGGTAATTCACAGACTATTTATAAATTAGACACTGTTTATAATCATAGAACTGTTTTTAATTGTGATGCTATTTTAATAGATAATGGAGGAAGTTATTTAAATTACTCCAATTCTATTGATTATTGGACTTCGTTTTGTCCTTCTTATTCAAATAAGAGAATGAAGATTAATTTCAGTGATTTTGATATTCATCCAAGCGATAGAGTTGAAATTTACTTTGGAGTTGGGATTAATGGTAATGCTTATATAGAAAATCCTCAGCAACCTTATTTTACCAATCAGGAACTTTTGGGAAAAGAGATTATGGTTCCATTAACTGATTCAAGTGGATGTTTAACTGTTCGTATTGTTAGCGATTCGGCTCTTAACTCCACTGGATTAAAAGCAAATATCACTTGCATTGATCGTTGCCAAACTCCAATTGCTGATTTGGATACCTTCTTTATCAAATACAGTGTTTATGACACCACAAATCAAGCTATGAATGTTTTTGTTAATAATGTTTATGATACCATTTTCAACGTTATAGACAGTACTTTTAGGATTATACATTATAAGGCTGTTGATTTTTGTGAGGGTGATTCTATTGTTTTTGTTGCAAAACCTTCATTCCCTGAAAACAATGCTCCTTATACTCAAAACATTGGTTCTTGCATATTTAATTGGGATTTTGGCGATGGAACAACTAAAACTGTTTATGGCTCAAATATGGTTGGTCATAAGTTTACTCTATATAATGTTAATATTGTTAGATTAGTTGTTACTGATACTAATCAAATGTGTAATAGCGTAAATAATTTGGAAATTAGAGCAAGAAAAAGCTTCAATCCAATTAGATCTATGCTTGACACCATTATTCTTTGTTCTGGAAATACATTCAATTATTGGGTGGGTTATGGAAATAATTACGATTTACGTCTTTCCACAAATAGAATTGATAGGGCTTATGAATATGATAGCTTATCATTTATTCCTGATGGTCCTAATTGTTGGTTACCTTGCTTAGAGGCTAAATTAAATATTTATGATTTTATTGAAGGTTCAACAATAAGAAGTTCAAATGATATTTTAAGTGTATGTTTGAATATTGAGCATTCTTTTGTTGGGGATTTAAGCATGGAACTTGTTTGTCCTAATGGTTCAAGCACTGTATTAAAACATTTTACATACTCAGGTGGAGCGTATCTTGGACAAGCTTTCGATCACAGTAGTGGTTGTGACCCGAATAATCCTGAAAATGCTGCAGGTATTGGCTGGAACTATTGCTTTTCTAATCATTTACTTAATGGTCAAAGAGGAGTTATAAATGGAACAGGTATGGGCTCTCCTATTGACTCCACTCACATTGATATACAAAGTGGTTATTTCCAAACTCCTGTTCAAAATGCAACAAGTATGGCCAGTGGATGGGAAACTGTTGATTTGAATGGTTTTTCAAACCTTATTGGATGTCCTATAAATGGTGATTGGACAATAAGAATATGCGATTATTGGGGAATTGATAATGGATATTTATTCTCTTGGAATATTGAATTTGCTGAAAATAGTTCAATTGATTATCAAAATACTACAACTATCAGTAATGTTACTATGAGTGGTGCTTATGTTAGCAGTCAATCAGATAGCTTATTTACAATAACATCTCCTTTGAGAATTGATCCAAATATATCTAATATTTACACTATTAATATAGTTGATAATATAGGTTGTGCTTGGGATACTTCATTATATTTAAACTTAGTTCAAACTCCAATTGTAACTCTTGGTAATGATACTACCATTTTTGAACCAATAACTATTTTTTCTCCAACAAGTTTTGAATATTATCACACCTACCTTTGGCAACCTACTCAACAAACTTCCTCAAGCATAACAACTCCTGATATTTTGGAATGCGACTCAACAATTAATTATTCTCTTCAAGTATTTAATAGAAATCCTCTAATAACATGCATTGGATATGATGATATAAATATTACAATTAACCCTACTCCTACTATTCCAATAAATCTTGATGCTCAAATTAATATTTCTCAAAACAATATTATTCTAACTTGGGAATCTCAAGCTATGAAATATGATATTTATAGAAATGAAGTTTACTATTCAACTACCACTTATCCTATTTTTATTGATCCAAATGTTGTTCAAGGTGAAAACTATTGCTATAGAATTAAAGCAATAAATAATTCTTGCGAAAGTGAATTTAGCGAAACTTTATGCAAAAACTTTATTGGACTAAACTCAATAAGCAAAAATGAACCATTAATCACTCTTTATCCTAACCCAGCAAAAAGTACAACTACTCTTAAAGTTGAAGGATTGGAAGATATGGCTAATGTTTCTCTTTACGACCTAAGCGGTAGAATAATTAAACAATTAAAACTATATCCTGATCAAAAAGAATTGGAAATAGACCTTAATAATCTTTCTGATGGGGTTTACAATGTTAGAATAGAAAATAATGATTTCAATAAAGTAAAGAAACTTGTTATTACAAAATAATTAGTTGTAATTTTTTTCAATTTAGTAAAAAGGTTATCTTTAAAAGGATGACCTTTTTCTTTTGTAATAAAAGCAAGAGTAATATTTTCCATACTATATTTATAAAAATATGTTTTTTCTATCTGTTCACTTACTTTTTTATAATTCTGGATGTTTATATTTATATAAATAAGAAAAGTGTAATCATTGAAACCAATATATTATGAAGAAATTATTATTAGTTATTTTTGCTTATGCAAGTTTATTACCAATGGTTGGTTATTCACAATCTCATATAATCAAATTAGATAGTGCTTCTAACCAAATAACTGTAATTAATTATTATTGTGATATACTTTTAATTGATAATGGAATAAGTAATTCAAATTACTCCAATAACTCAGATTATTGGACTGCGTTTTGTCCTCCCTATTCCATTAATAGAACAAAGATTAGCTTTAATGAATTTGATATTCATCCAAGCGATAGAGTTGAAATTTACTATGGTGTTGGGATTAATGGTAATGCATATATAGAGAATCCTCAGCAACCTTATTTCACTAATCAAGAACTTTTGGAAAAAGAAATTTTGGCATCATTAAGTGATACAAGTGGTTGTTTAACTGTAAGAATTGTTAGCGATTCTACTCTTAATGCTACTGGTTTTAAAGCAAATATCTCCTGTGTTGAACGTTGTCAAATTCCAGTTGTTGATTTAGATACTTTCTTTATTAAATATAACTCAACAGGTCAAGCTACTAATGTTGCTGTTAAAGATATTATTGATACCATTTATAATATTTCTGATAATACATATACTGCTAACCATTTTAAGGCACTTGATTTTTGTGAAGGTGATTCTGTTGTAATTTTTGCTAAACCTTTATTCCCTGAAAATAATTCTCCCTTTACTCAAAGCATTAGCACTTGCATATTTAACTGGAATTTTGGTGATAGTGTTACTCAAACTGTTAATGGTTCAAATATGGTTAGCCATAAGTTTAATAATAATATTAGTTTTGTTCAGCTTAAAATAACTGATATAAACCAAATGTGTAAAAGTACCAATAATTTGGATCTAAGAGCAAGGAAAAGCACCAACCCAATTAGATCATTACTTGACACCATAAATATTTGTTCTGGAACTACATTTAACTATAATGTAGGTTATGAAAATGGAAACGATTTAAGACTTTATTCAAGTTATAATAATCGTACTTTTAGATATGACAGCATTTCTTTTATTCCTGACGGCCTAAATTGCAGCATGCCTTGCTTAGAAGCTAAAATTACAGTAGATGCATTTCCTTCAGGTTCAAAAATAACAAATGTAAATGATATTTTAAGTGTTTGTATAAATATTGAACATTCTTTTATTGGTGATTTAAGTATGGAGCTTGTTTGTCCTAATGGTACAAGTACTGTATTAAAACATTTTACTAATTCAGGTGGTGCATATCTTGGATCACCTATAGATGATATTAATTCTACAAGTCCATGCAATCCTCTTGCTAATCCTGCTGGTGTTGGTTGGAACTATTGTTTCTCTAATCAATTGCTTGACGGTGCAAAAGGTGTTATAAGTGGGACCTCTATGGGCTCCCCTATTGATTCAACTCATATTTCAACTGGAGCAGGTTATTTCCAAACACCAACTCAAAGTGTTGCAATTTTACCAGGAGGATGGGGAATAGTTGATTTAAATGGATTTTCAAATCTTATTGGTTGCCCTTTAAATGGCGATTGGAAAATAAGGATATGTGACTATAGGAGTATTGATAATGGATATTTATTTTCTTGGAATTTGGAATTGTCTCAAAGTGGTTCAATTGATAATCAAAGTTCTCCTATTGTTAATAATGTTTTAATGAATGGTGCTTATGTTATTGGTATTCAAGACTCAATTTTCACAATATCAACTCCTGTGCAAATTGACACAAATGTGTCAAACATTTACAAAATAAATTTGTTTGATAATTTTGGTTGTACTTGGGACACTTCATTCTATTTAAATATTCTTCAAACTCCAATTGTTAATCTTGGTCAAGACACTTCTATTTTTGAACCAATAACTCTTTATAGTCCAACAAGTACAGTTGATAATTACACATATTTCTGGCATCCTGCTTTAGATACAACTACTTATTCAAGCTTTACAACTCCAGATATTTTAACTTGTGACTCAACAATTAATTATTCTGTTGATGTTTATAATAATAATCCACATATATATTGTCATGGATATGATGATATTAATATTACTTTTAACCCTACTCCTACAATTCCAATAAATATTGATGCTCAAATAAATATTCCTGAAAACAATATTATTCTAACTTGGGAATCTCAAGCTATGAAATATTATATTTATAGAAATGAAATCTATATTGCGACCACAACATTTCCAATCTATGTAGATCCTAATTTAGTTCAAGGTGAAGACTATTGTTACAGGATTAAAGCAATAAATAATTCTTGCGAAAGTGAGTTTAGCGAAACTTTATGCAAAAACTTTATTGGATTAAACTCTATAAGCAAAAATGAGCCATTGATTACTCTTTATCCTAACCCTGCAAAAAGTACAACTACTTTAAAAGTTGAAGGTTTAGAAGATATGGCTAATGTTTCTCTTTACGACTTAAGGGGTAGAATGATTAAGCAATTGAAGCTTTACTCTGATCAAAAAGAATTGAAGATAGACCTTAATAATCTTTCTGATGGGGTTTATAATATTAGAATTGAAAATAATGATTTCAAAAAAATAAAGAAACTTGTTATTGCAAAATAAAATTAGCCTTACTAATAAACTTATTCTCAAGTAGGTTATAGCTTTTTAATTAGAAATTATTATAATATATTTCTCTCTATCTTATTATTTTAGTGGAAGTTAATTATTTTTAAGATTTATGATTGCATTTTTTTATCTAAAAAATAGTTATTGCATTATTTTTTTTGTAATATTGCACTCATACTTAGGGGCTTAAAATGGGGTTCATCCCTAAGTCTTTTTTAATAATATATAGAACTCTGAATAATAAAGCTGCAGGCAACAGTTTAAATACTGCCAAAAATATGATGAATGCAAAATTATTACAACTTTTAAAAAAACTGCACATCTATATTTTCATTGTGGCGGTTGGAGCAGTTGGAGTTTATTCTTGTACAGATGAAGAAGATCCAATTGTTAAACCTACAGCACCAGTACTAAGCAATTACTTTGCTATTCAAAATTCAACTGTTGCTCAAGGTACAATCCCTTCTAATCCAAGTGGAGTAAGTTTAGGTGAAGTGGTTATTAACAGCACTGCTATTGCTGGAGGTTCCTCTCATGTTACTATAACAAGTGATAACGATATTCAAAAATTATATGTAAGTATTAAAGGTTCAAATCAGTATTATACAATCACTCCTAATCAAACAAAGAGTAATGCTTTTGAATTTATTATTCTTTTAAGCCAATATCTTAATCAAAATTTTGAAATTCAAATTTCTGCTCTTTTAGGAGATGGAACAATTACTTCTCTTTATTCAGCACCAATTATTTACCATACTGCTGGTACTGGTGGTACTGGTGGATTGCAAGTTAGTCTTTCTTTCAACAATGAAAAAGATGTTGACTTATATGTTATTCAACCTGATGGTACAATAATATTTTATGGTAATAAGGGAGGTCATATTTATGATTCAATTTCTCAACAATATGTTTACTATTGGGGATTGGATTTAGACTCAAATCCTGGATGTAATATTGATAGTATCAACAATGAAAATGTTTTCTATCCTGACTCTCTTGTTCAAACAGGAACTTATCAAGTTTGGATAAATATGTATCAAAATTGTGATACTTCTATTGCTACTACTTGTGTAGTTACTGCAAATTATGCTTCTCAACTAATTACTCCAACATTTGGTGTTAATCCTTCAACTCACATTTTCCCTATTGGTGAACCAACCAATCAAATAGGAAGTGATACAACTGGAGCTGTTAAAATTATGGAATTTAATATTACTAATGGTTCATCAACTGGAAGTAAGAAAATTTACAAACCTTATTTAACAGAATCAGCAAGAATGAAACTTGATATGGCTCATAGGAGGAGATAGTTAAATAATATCATTCTCTAAATCTAAAATCACATTGTAAATCAATTAGGATTTTAGACTTAAAAGAAAAGGTAAAGTGTTTATGATTAAAACATTTTACCTTTTTTTGTTTATATATACTCAATGAAACTTTGTTTTAATCAAATAGAATCAAGTAATAATCTACTGAAATCAAGTTTTAATTTACTAAAATAAGGTTTCACTCTTCACTTATCACTCTCCCCAAAAAAACATCAATCATAATGAAAAATATAAGGGACATATACAAAAATATAAGGGACATATTTACAAATATAAGGGAGATAAATAAAAATATAAGGGATATATTTTCAATTATGATTGTGTTTTTTTTGAAAGTTTAGTTATTTAGGTGTTTTTTCGTTTAGGTATTTAAGGAGCTTAAAGATTTTAAAGTCCTTAATGCCCTTATTTTATTTTACCGCAAACGAAGTTTTATTATTTGACAATAAGTATTAAATCAAAACTTAACTATAGAAAGAAAAATAAAGTTCCTACACTAATTATTATCCATAGGGTTATTCCTAATAGGAAGGATCTAAGCCCTGCTGTTTTTAAGTCTTCAATAGAGAAGGATGTTCCTATTAAAAACAATGCCAAAACCATTCCTTTCTTTCCTAACCAATTAATATGATTGTAGGTTTCTTGATATTGTGGTAATAAATAAGCAATAATAATTGCAATTACGAAATAAAGTATAAACCAAGGTATTTTTATTTTATTGGATTTATTTTCTTTACGATTTAAAAACAAAACCAAAAAAGAAAGTGGAATTATCCAAAGTGTACGGGTTAGTTTTACAGTTGTTGCCACTTCTAAAGCTTCTTTTCCATAGGCTGCTCCTGCTCCAACAACGCTTGAAGTATCGTGAATTGCTATTGCTGACCAATAACCAAAGTTTTCTTGACTCATGTTAAGTGCTTGCCCTATAACTGGAAATACAAAGAGTGCAACAGTATTTAATACAAAAATTACTGTTAAAGCAAAGGTAATTTGATTGTTTTTGGCATCAATTATTGGTGAAACTGCTGCTATGGCACTTCCTCCACAAATTGCTGTTCCAGACGAAATAAGCATTGTGGTATTTTTATCTACTTTATATAGATAACCCAAACCCATTCCAAAAAGGAAGGTTAAAAACACTGAGGCTGCTGTTAATAAAACTCCTGTTTGAGAAGTTTCAATAACTTTTTCGAGACTCATTCCAAATCCCATTAGTACAATTGACCATTGCAGGATTTTAGAAGTGTATTTCTTAATTTCGTATGGTTTTTCTATTTTTAATAATGTTAATAGTATCCCTGCTGCTAATGCTATTGGTGCTGTAAAGAACGGCATTAAACATAGGAAAGGTATAACATAATAAAGAACTGATAGTTTTTTCATATTGTTATATTTTATAGTTTAATGGCTGCAAAATTACAACTTATTTATGACTTCTTATAATCTCCTGGAGTTATTCCAGTTTGGTGCTTGAAATACTTGCAAAAGAATGATTGTGATGCAAAGTTTAGATAATCGGCGATTTCTTTTATTGTCATTTCGGAGTATTTTAAGAGTGTTTGAGCTTCCAAAATAACATACTGATCTATCCACTCAGATGCTGATTTAGCTGAAGTTTCTTTAATAAGTTTGGAAAGATATTTTGGAGTAATATTTAATTTATCTGCATAGAATCCTACTGAACGTTCTGTTTGGTGATAATCATTTAAAAGAGTCATAAATTGTTCAAAGAGCAGAGTTTGTCTCATATTTTGACTAATACTTAGTTTTGAATCAATTGCATTTGACTTATGAAGCCCATCCATTAGTGCATAGCAAACTGCAGAAACTAATCCTTGAACAACTTCCAATTTATGTGAAATGTTTGGCGACTTAATTATTTGCTTTGTGAGGTTAAAAAATTTGTTGTAAAGTTGTATGTATTCTATTTCAAGTGCTTGACAGGATTGATTATGTACTTGCATATAGAGGGGAAGTATGTTTTTAGTATCAATATGAATGCTTTTCATAAATTGAGTGGAAACAACAATTACTTTTGCATTAAAATTATTGGTATAATCTATTTGAATTATGTTGCTTGGTGTATAAATCGCTAACATACCTTCAGTTATTTCATATTCTTTTAGATTAATTTTTATCTTTATTATACCTTTAGTACATAAAGCTGCTAACATAATATCTATTCTACATGGATAGTTGAAGAGTTGCAAATCATAAAAAGATTCATCAAGTAAAAACACTTCATTTTCCAAACCTATAACTTGATTTAAAGTTACTTTCTCTTTTAGCTGTGATAACGAAAAGTTATTTACACCCTGATTATTCATTTTCTGCTTAATTTTTTCTTTATTTATTAATGAAATCTTAGAATTTTGCCCAAAAGTATAAATATTATTTCAAATAATTGTCATTTTATATTATTTTTCGACTTTTAGAACATTTATTATGAAAAGAAGAACGCTGTTTGTCGCTTTTTTATGTTCAATTTTGCAAAAAATTTTAAAGATGATAATTATGAGCAAGAAAGAGTTTAATTCATTAATTGCTATTTTGTTGGTTGGCAGTCTGTTCGTTGGTTGTTCTAAGTTTGAATCCCAAAATGAAGAAAAGGTTATTTTGGTTAAAACAATTACTGTATCTCCATCCAATAATATTATTGGCAATAGTTATGTTGGTTTAGTTGAAGAAGAATTATCTACATCATTAAGTTTTCAATCAATTGGCAATATTGAGAATATCTATGTTGGAGAAGGACAAAGAGTAAGTAAAGGTCAATTGTTGGCAACTTTAAATAAAGCTAATTTAAAATCTACTCACGATATGGCTCTATCAACTTTGAAAAGAGCTAAGGATGGTTATGAGAGATTAAAGCTTTTACATGATAATGGTAGCTTACCTGAAATTAAATGGGTTGAAATTCAAACCAATTTACAACAGGCAATAAGTTCTGAAGAAATTGCAAGGAAAGGACTGCAAAATGCTGAGCTTAGAGCTCCTTACTCTGGAATTATTTCAAAAAAGAATGCTGAAGTTGGTTCTAATGTTATTATGGGTATGAGTGTTTTTACATTGGTTAAGACCAATAATGTAAAAATAAAGATTTCTATTCCAGAAAAAGAAATTTCAAAAATTAAAATTGGAGATCCTGTTTCTATAAATGTTTCTGCTCTTGGCAATAAAGTATTTAATGCAAAGATAACTGAAAAAGGAGTTGCTGGAGATATGCTTTCTCACACTTATGATGCAAGAATTAAAATCAATAATAGCAACAATGAACTTCTACCAGGCATGGTTTGTAATGTTTCTATTCTTAAAAAAGGAGAAACTCAAAATATAGTTTTGCCTAATAGCTGTATCCAAATAGATAATAATGACAATAAGTTTGTTTGGATAGACAAGAATGGTGTTGCTGAAAAAAGAATTATCTCTACAAGTGGCTTTGTTGGTGATGGAGTTATTATTAGTGGGGGGTTAAGTGATGGTGATAAAGTTATTGTTGAAGGAAATAATAAGGTTAGTCAAGGGATGAAAATTAGTGTGAAATGAAAAAGAAAATAGGAATAATTGAATGGGCGATGAAGTATCGCCAGATAATAATACTTTTTGTTTCATTATTGGTTTTATTTGGTGTTTATTCTCTTGTTGTTATGCCAAAACAAGAGTTTCCTGTATTTACCATTCGTCAAGGTTTGGTTGTTGGAGTTTATCCAGGTGCCACATCTGAAGAAATTGAAGAACAACTAACAAAACCATTGGAAGAGTTTATCTTTAGCTTTAAGGATGTAAAAAAAGCAAAGACTGTTTCTCAAAGTCGTGATGGAATGGTTTTTATTATGGTTGAATTAAATGATGATGTAAAAAACAAAGAAGAGTTTTGGGCTAAGTTTAAACTTCGTTTATCTGAGTTTAAGGCTTCTTTGCCTTCAGGAGTTTTGGCTGTAATTGCTAAAGATGATTTTGGCGATACATCTTCCATCCTTTTAACTTTGGAATCTAATGATAAGAGTTATAAAGAGCTTGAAGAATATTTAAAAGATTTAAAAGGTAAGCTAAGAACAATTGAATCAGTTTCAAATTTAAGAGAAGCCGGTCTTCAAAGAGAACAGATTAGTGTTTATATTGATCAAGATAAGTTAGCTCTTTATGCAATAAACAACACAACCCTTGCAGCAAATCTCTTCTCGCAGGGAGTTACAACGGTGAGTGGATCAATAAAAAACCCTAAATACATTGCTCCTATTCATATTAAGAGTACATATAATTGTGAATATGATGTTGCTGAGCAGGTTGTTTATTCCGACCCAATGGGAAATAATATTAAACTTAAAGACATAGCTCGTATTGTTAGGGAATATCCCGATGGTAATAATTATATAACCAATAATGGAAAGAACTGTATTTTGCTTTCAATGGAAATGAGAGAAGGACATAATATTGTTCAAATGGGAAAGGATGTAAATAAGGTATTAAAGGAATTTGAAAAAACTTTACCTGATGATGTTGTTTTATACAGAATTACTGACCAATCACAAGTTGTTGGAGAAAGTGTTTCTACATTTTTAAAAGAATTGCTTATTGCTATTTTAGCTGTAATTCTTGTTGTAATTCTTCTTATGCCTCTTAGAGTTGCTTCTGTTGCAGCTTCAACAATTCCTATTTCTATTTTTATTGCTTTAGGAATTTTCTATGCTTGTGGTTTTGAACTAAACACAGTTACTCTGGCGGCATTAATTGCAACATTGGGTATGATAGTGGATAATTCAATTGTAATAATTGACTGTTATATGGAAAAACTTGATAAGGGTGAAGACCCTTGGCATGCTTCAATTCATAGTGCTAAAGAGTTTTTCCCTTCAATTTTCTCTGCAACTCTTGCTATTTCTATAACCTTCTTCCCTTTTTTGATAACAACAAGTGGAACAATTAAAGACTTTTTAGTTTCATTCCCTTGGGCTATTACCATAATTTTGGCAGTTTCCCTTTTGGTTGCTCTCCTACTTATTCCTTATATGCAGTTCTTCTTTATAAAAACTGGCTTTAAGGGAAATAGATTAAAATTTAAAGCTAATGAAAAGGCTAAAAGGAAAAACTTTCTCGATTACATTCAAAAGTACTATGATATATTGATTGAGAAATGTTTTAAGAATCCAAAGAAAGTTATTATTATTGGTGCTATTTCTGTTATTCTTGGAGCAATTATGATGTTTGGTGTTTTACCAATACGTATTTTACCATATGCTCAAAGAAATCAATTTGCTGTTGAAATTTATCTTCCTAAAGGTTCTTCCTTAGACCAAACAGGTCAAATTGCTGATAGTGTTGAAGCAATTTTGAAAAAAGACAAGAGAGTTGTTTCTGTAACTGCATTTATCGGAGAAGGCTCTCCTCGTTTTCATGCTTTATATGCTCCTCAACTTCCAGGGAATAATTACGCTCAATTTATTGTAAACACAAAGAGTAATGATGATACAGAGGATATGCTTGATGAATACTCTGATAAGTATTTAAATCATTTCCCTAATGCTAAAGTGCGTTTCAAACAATTAGAATATACTATTGCTGCATATCCAATTGAAATAAGACTTAAAGGAGACGATAAAAAAGACCTAAAGAAAGCATCTGAAGAAGTAAGAAAAGCAATGGAAAAGGTTGATGCTTTAACTTTGGTTCAAACTAATAATGAAGAACAACTTTCAGGTGTTTCAATTCATTTGGATGAAGATGAAATTAGTCGTTTGGGAATAAATCGTACTTCAGTTGCTTTAAATATGGCTATGAAATATAGTAATGGTATTCCAATTACAACAGTTTGGGATAAAGACTATCCAATGAGTGTTGTTTTAAAAAGTGACAGAAATCACTCAACTAATTTCAATGATATTTCTAATGAATATATTTCTGCTTGGGGTGGTGCATCTGCTGTGGCTCTTAGACAAATTGCTGAAGTAAAACCCGATTGGAATGAAGGTAATATTGTTCATAGAAATGGAATAAATTCTATTTCTCTTCAGTCTGATATAAAAAGAGGAACAGTTGCTTCTGAGGTTACCAAAGATGTTGTAAAAGAAGTTAAGAAAGTGAAACTTCCAAAAGGAGTTAGTTATGAAGTTGGTGGAGCTGCTGAAGCTGATGCAGAATTTCTTATTCAAATTATTTATGGACTTGTAATTGCAATTCTAATTATATTCTTTATTCTTCTTTTCCATTTCAAGAGAATTAATTTAGCCCTTCTTATTCTTTTATCGATAACTCTATGTTTGTTTGGTGCATCCTTTGGAATTTGGGTTATGGGACTTGAACTTAGCGTTACTGCCATTTTGGGTATTGTTAGTTTGATGGGTATTGTTGTTAGAAATGGAATAATTATGCTTGACTATGCTGAAGAATTAAGAAAAGAAGGAATGAATGTTTATGATGCTGCTTTAAATTCAGCTAAAAGAAGAATGCGTCCAATATTCTTAACCTCTGCTGCTGCTTCCATGGGTGTTATTCCAATGATTCTTGGAGGAAGTGTTTTATGGTCTCCTATGGGTTCTGTTATTTTCTTTGGAACAATAATTTCTATGATATTAATTATTACTGTTCTTCCTGTTTCATATTGGATAATATTTGTTAGAGCTGATAAAATTAAAGAGAGAAAACTAAGTAGAGAGAAAAAGAAACTTCAAACACAACAAATTGATTAGTTTATGAAAAAGATATTTTTATTTATAATTATTTCTCTGTCTTTTTATATGGCAGGGTTTTCTCAAAGCATTTACTCTCTTGAAGAGTGTAAGAAACTTGCTCTTGAGAATAATACAAAGATTAAAAATAGTATTCTTGATGTTGAAATGTCAAAGCAAACACAAAAGGAAGTTTTCACTAAACTATTCCCTAATGTTTCAGCAATGGGCTTTATAGCCAAATCGAATGAAGGTATGCTTCAAAAACAAATTCAAATGCCTCCTATTCTTTCATCATTTTTAGATCCTATTAACCTTGAATTTTTCAAAGAGGGAAAGACAGCAAACATTTCTGCAATACAACCATTGTTTGCAGGAGGACAAATTGTTAATGGAAATAAATTAGCTCGAATTGGTGTTGAGGTTAATGAACTTAAGGTTAAGATGACTGAAAACGAAGTTAACCAACTAACTGAAAAATACTTTTGGCAAATTGTATCTTTAAAAGAAAAAACAAAAACTATTGATGCTATAGAAACTCAACTTAATGAAATTCACAAAACAGTTAAGATTGCTGTTCAAGCAGGGATAGCAACAAATAATGACCTTTTGAAAGTTGAACTAAAACAACAAAGTGTTGAGAGTGCAAGATTGAAGGTTGAAAATGGAATTAAAGTTAGTAAGATACTTTTAAAGCAGCATATTGGAGTTAGAGATTCTTTGTTTGATATTTCTTTTAGTGAATTTCCTCCAATTATGTCTCCTGTACAATTTTATTCCTCTCCAAATAGTGCTGTTTTGAATAGAACAGAAAGTCAATTGTTGGATAAGAGTGTGGAGGCTGCAATTATTCAAAAAGATATGGCAATTGGAAAAAATTATCCAATACTTGCTGTAGGTGCAAGCTATATTTATCACGACTTATTGGATAATAATAACGATTTTGGAATGGTGTTTGCAACTGTTTCTGTTCCTATTTCTTCTTGGTGGGGAGGTGCTCATGCAATTAAAAGAGAAGAATTAAAACTTCAACAAACTCAAAACACAAGTCAAAATGCTAAGGAAATGATGCAGGTGGAAATTCAAGCTAAATGGAATGAATTGGAAGAAGCCTATAAACAAGTTCTTATTAGCGAGAAAAGTATTATTTCTGCACAAGAAAATCTTAGAATAAGTAAAGACTATTATAATGCTGGTATTAGTTCTTTAAGTGATTTGCTTGAAGCTCAAACTGCCTTACAAAACACTTTAGATCAACGAACTGAAGCAAAAACCAATTATCAAACAAAGTTAAGTTTATACCTTCAAGCAATTGGAAAATAAACTTATTACATTTGTTATTTCAAATTCTCAAATACATTATATATTAATGTAGAAATTGAATAAGGAGTTACCGAATACAAGGTTTAAGTGTCGTCTTTACTCTGTTTAAAGGCTGTGTAAAATTTTAATCCAGCTTATTCTAAAAAGCCTTATATAAAAAGGGAAAACTAAGTATTTCGATTTTTTTGTTTTTATAAGAAACCAATACTTATTTCTTATGGAAAAGGACAAGTAAAACTATATATATAACAAAAGATTAAGTATTTTTTACATATTTATAGGTCAAATGAGTTTTTCTTTCTATCTTTGTAGCTCCATTTTCAAGACTTTTATTGCGATTTGATTTATTGCAATTTGACTTTGGATAAATTTGATTTTATTATATAATTGATTGATATGAAAGAAAGTAAATTAGGATTAGATTTTAAAAAGATTGAATATGCTAAAAGTATAGCTAAAAATATTTCCAATGATGTTCAAACTTTTGTTGATAACTATTCAACTGTTGCTGTTGAAAGAACATTGTGCAGATTAATGGGAATTGATGGCGTTGATAGCAATGATGTTCCACTTCCAAATGTTTTGGTTGATTTTATTAAAGATAAAGGAATGCTTGGTCATGGTGTTTTGTACCTTTTGGGCAATGCAATCCTTTCCACATCTTTAACTCCTCAACAAATTGCTGAAAAAACTTCTAATAACGAACTTGACATAACTACTATTCCATTGGGCAATGAAGAAAAAGCTCATAAAGCTCTTGAACCTTATGTAAATGCAAGCATAGAAAGAATTAAAAATAATCGCAAACGTAGAGAAAACTATATCGCAACAATTGGAGAAGGTGCTAAACCTTATCTATATGTTATTGTTGCAACTGGTAATATATATGAAGATGTTGTTCAAGCTCAAGCTGCTGCTCGTCAAGGAGCTGATATTATTGCAGTAATTAGAACAACTGGTCAATCCCTTTTAGATTATGTTCCTTTTGGAGCTACAACTGAAGGTTTTGGAGGCACTTTTGCAACTCAGGAAAACTTCCGCATAATGAGAACAGCTTTGGATGAAGTTGGAGAAGAAGTTGGAAGATATATCCGTTTATGTAACTATTGCTCTGGATTATGTATGCCAGAAATAGCAGTTATGGGTGCTTTGGAAGGTTTGGATGTTATGCTTAACGATGCTCTTTATGGAATTTTGTTCCGTGACATCAATATGCAAAGAACACTTGTTGACCAATATTTCTCAAGAGTAATAAATGGTTTTGCAGGAGTTATAATTAACACTGGAGAAGATAATTACCTAACAACTGCTGATGCTTTTGAACAAGCTCACACTGTTTTGGCTTCAGACCTAATTAATGAACAATTAGCTTTTGCAGCTGGACTTCCTTCAAGTCAAATGGGACTTGGACATGCTTTTGAAATGAATCCTGAATTGGAAAATGGTTTCCTTTATGAACTTTCTCAAGCACAAATGACTCGTGAAATATTCCCTGAAGCTCCTTTAAAATATATGCCACCTACAAAGTTTATGACTGGTAATATATTTAGAGGTCAAATTCAAAATACTTTGTTTAATGCCATTAGCATTTGGACAAATCAAGGTTTGCAACTTTTAGGTATGATAACCGAAGCAATTCACACTCCTTTTATGAGCGATAGATACTTAGCTATTGAAAATGCTAAATATGTTTTCAACAATATGAAGAATATTGGAGAGGAAGTTGAATATAAGAAAGATGGTATTATTCAAAAGAGAGCTCAAACTGTTTTAGATGATGCTATCAACTTGCTTGAAAAAATTGATCATGAAAGTTTGTTTGATGCTTTGGAAAAAGGAATTTTTGGAGATGTTAAACGACCTAAAAACGGAGGTAAGGGCTTAGCTGGAGTATTTGAAAAAGACTCACACTACTATAACCCATTTATTAAACTAATGAAAGGAGAAACAAAATAATGAGCGGCGGATTATATTCAATGGATAAAAAAGAATTTAGTACAGAACTAAATCTTAAAGAAGTAAAACCTTATGGAGATACTATGAACGATGGTAAAACTCAAGTGAGTTTTACCCTACCTTTGCCTTGTGGAGATGAATCAATTGAGGCAGCAAAACAACTAATGAAGAAAATGGGATTTGAAAACCCTCAAGTTGTATTTTATAAAGAACTTACTAAAGGTTTCACTTTTTTCAATTGCTATGGTTCTTGCACTCATACTGTTGATTACACAACAATTTCAGTTCCAAAAGTTGAATCAACAACAATGGATATGCATGAGGTAGATGATTTTATTAAAGAAAACATTGGAAGACCTCTTGTTGTTATTGGAGCAAGCACTGGTACTGATGCTCACACTGTAGGTATTGATGCAATCATGAATATGAAAGGTTATGCAGGTCACTATGGTTTGGAAAGATATGAAATGATTGAAGCTTTAAATATGGGTTCTCAAGTTACAAACGAAGACTTTATTGCAAAAGCTATTGAACTTAAAGCCGATGCTCTTTTGGTTTCTCAAACAGTTACTCAAAAGGATGTTCATATTAAGAATTTGGTTGAATTGGTTGAAATGTTAGAAGCTGAAGGACTAAGAGATAAAGTTATTCTTTGTTGTGGTGGTCCAAGAATTTCTCACGAATTGGCAAAAGAACTTGGATATGATGCTGGATTTGGAATGAATACTTATGCTGATGATGTTGCTTCATACATTGCTCAAGAGATGCATAAAAGATTGAAATAAAATAATAAGATTAAATATTATGGATAAAAATGAGATAAGAGAGGTTATTGCAAAACGTGCTGCCCTCGAACTAAAAGATGGATATATTGTAAATTTAGGAATTGGTCTTCCAACCCTAATACCAAATTATTTAAAACCAGATGTTAAGGTTTTACTTCAATCAGAAAATGGAATTATTGGCATGGGGCAAGATCCAAAAGAAGGGGAAGAAAACAAAGAAATTGTTAATGCTGGTGGTATGTACACATCCATTATTGATGGAGGAGCAAGTTTTGATAGTGCTACTTCTTTTGCCATTATTAGAGGAGGTCATGTTGATGCTTCAATTTTAGGAGCTATGCAAGTTGATGAAAAAGGTAATTTGGCAAACTGGATGATTCCTGGTAAAAAAGTTCCTGGAATGGGTGGAGCTATGGATTTGGTTGTTGGTGCAAAGCATGTTATTTTGGCAATGGAACATACTGCAAAAGGTAGTCATAAAATTCTCAAGGAATGCACTCTCCCTCTCACTGCAAAAGGTCAAGTTAATTTAATTATAACTGAAATGGGTGTTATGGAAATAACTCCAGAAGGAATTGTTTTGAAAGAAATTCACCCTGAGTTTACAGTAGAACAAGTTCAAGAAGCTACTGAAGCAAGATTAATTATTTCAGATGATTTAAAACCAATGCAATTATCATAGAAATAAAAAATAAGTACCGACAAAAAAAAGACTTGATATATTCAAAAATATGTCTGATATATTTTAAAAAACTCGGCACTTATTTTCAATTATGATTGATTTTTTTTGAATAAAACAATTACAAGAAATATAAATATAAAAACATAAGCAATATGGAAAAGGTATATATTGTAGCAGCTAAAAGAACTGCAATTGGAAAATTTTTAGGTTCATTATCAACTGTCCCAGCTTCAACATTTGGAGCTACTGTAATTGAATCAATTTTAAGTGAAACAAAAGTTAAAGCTTCTGATGTTGATGAAGTTATTGTTGGGAATGTGTTGATGGCTGGTCAGTTTCAAGGTGTTGCTCGTCAAATTTCAGTTAATGCTGGAATACCTTACGAAGTTCCTGCTTATGGTGTAAATATGATTTGTGGTAGTGGTATGAAGGCCGTTATGAATGGTTTTGATTCCATTAGAGTTGGAAATGCTGAAATTATTATTGCTGGAGGTGCTGAAAGTATGTCTGGTGCTGGATTTATTATTCCTGCAACAATAAGAAATGGTACTAAAATGGCTGATTTCAACGTTAAAGACCATATGATTACTGATGCTTTAACTGATGCGTTTTCAAATCTTCATATGGGTATTACTGCAGAAAACATTGCTAAAGATTTAGAGATTGACAGAGAAGAACAAGATGCTTTATCTATTCAATCTCAAGAAAGAGCAATTAATGCAATTGATAATGGAAAGTTTAAAGATGAAATTGTCCCTATTGAGGTTAAATTCAAAAAGTTTTCAAAGATGTTTGAAGAAGATGAATTCCCTAACAGAGAAACTTCATTAGAAAAGCTTTCTTTCTTAAGACCTGCTTTCCAAAATCCAGGCACAGTAACTGCTGGAAATGCTTCTGGTATTAATGATGGAGCTGCATTTGTTATGTTGGCTTCAGAATCAGCTGTTAAGAAATATAATTTAAAACCTTTAGTAGAAATTGTTGCTGTTGGTCAAGGTGGAGTTAATCCTGCTAAAATGGGATTAGGTCCTGTTCCAGCAATCAAATCTGCTCTTTCAAGAACTGAATTAAAATTAAAAGATATAGAACTATTTGAACTAAACGAAGCATTTGCAGCTCAAGCTCTTGGAGTTCGTCAATTGTTATGTCAACAACATAATGTTACACCTGAATGGATAAATGAAAGATGTAATGTTAATGGTGGAGCTATTGCACTTGGACACCCTGTTGGAGCATCTGGCTGTAGAATCATTGTTACTCTAATTCACGAAATGCTAAGAAGTAAAAAAGAATTAGGTCTTGCATCACTATGTATTGGAGGAGGAATGGGAACCGCTATTATTGTGAAAAACACAAAACTTAATATTTGATGTAATATGACAAAAATAAAAGTAGGCGAAACTTACACGCAAAACGTTAGATATACTCAAGCAAATGTTGATATGTTTGCTAAAATATCTGGCGACAACAACCCAATCCACATTGATGCAGATTATGCAGCAAAAACACCTTTTGGCAAGCCAATTGTTCATGGTTTTTTTGCTGGAGCAATCTTTTCAAAGGTTTTTGGTACACAATGGCCAGGCGAAGGAACAATTTATATGTTCCAAGATATGGCTTTCTTAGCTCCTGTTTTTGTTGAAAATGACTACATTGCTAAATTTGAAGTAATGGAAATCAACGAAGAAAAACATCGTGGAGTTATTAAATGTACTTTAGAAGACCTTCAAGGAAAAGTTCTTATTTCCGGTCAAGCTAAATTAATGCACAAAGAAAAATTTTAAAAATTTAGTAGAATGAAAAGATTAGAAAATAAAATAGCCATCATTACAGGAGGAGCTTCTGGGATTGGCAAAGCAACAGCAGAAAAATTTGTTCAAGAAGGAGCAAAAGTAATTATTTGGGACCTAAACGAACAAAGAGGAAACGAAGTGGCAAAAGAACTTGGAGCAAAATTTGCTAAGGTTAACACTTCAAACTACCAAGATATTGAAAAAGCTGCAAAAGCAGTTAATGATGAATTTGGCAGAATTGATATTCTTATTAATAATGCTGGAATCACTCGCGACAGCACTGTTAAGAAAATGACTGTTGAGCAATGGCAAAAAGTTATTGATGTAAACCTTTCAGGGGTTTTCTATTGTTCAAAAATCATTAGTGAATATATGGTTGCTAATGGCTGGGGAAGAATTGTTAATGCTTCCTCTGTTGTTGGTTTATATGGAAACTTTGGTCAAGCAAACTATGTTGCAACAAAGGCTGGTTTAATTGGAATGACTAAAACTTTTGCAAGAGAATTTGGTCGCAAGGGAGTTACTGTTAATGCTATTGCTCCTGGATTTATTTCAACAGAAATGGTTGCTGCAATGCCTGAGGAAGTTTTGGCTGGGATGAAAGCTAAGGTTCCAATTGGAAGATTGGGCGACCCTAAAGAAATTGCAAACGCATATTGTTTCTTAGCTTCAGATGAAGCATCCTACATAAATGGACACACTCTAAGTGTTGATGGAGGAATGACTGTATAGCATTTTAAATTAACCATAAAAGGCTGTAAACAAAAAATTTGGCGAGTTATTTATATCTCGCCTTTAATTAATTATAAATTATGGATTTTAATATAACAAAACAAGAAGAACTCTTTTTGCAAATGATAAGAGAGTTTGCTCAAAACGAAATTAAACCAATTGCCGCTGAAATTGACGAGCAGGAAAGATTTCCTGTTGAAACAGTTGAAAAAATGGGCAAATTAGGAATTATGGGTATTCCTATTCCTGTTGAATACGGTGGACAAGGAAGTACAAATCAAATCTATTCAATGGCTGTTGAAGAAATATCACGCGTTTGTGGTACTACTGGAGTTGTTGTTTCTGCTCACACTTCACTTTGTGCTGATCCAATTATGAACTTTGGAACAGAAGAACAAAAACAAAAATACTTACCAAAACTTGCTTCAGGAGAATGGGTTGGAGCATTTGGTCTAACTGAACCTAATGCTGGAACAGATGCAGCTATGCAACAAACTACTGCAGAAGATGCTGGAGATAAATGGATTTTGAATGGTTCAAAAATCTTTATCACCAATGCAGAATATGCTCATGTATATGTTATTATTGCAATGACCGATAAGTCTCAAGGAACTAAGGGAATTTCTGCTTTCATTGTTGAAAAAGGAACCCCCGGATTTACTGTTGGAAAGAAAGAAAAGAAATTAGGTATTCGTGGTTCTTCCACTTGTGAACTAATATTTGAAAACTGTGAAATTCCAAAAGAAAATCTATTAGGAAAATTAGGAAAAGGTTTTTCTTTAGCAATGAAAACATTGGACGGAGGAAGAATTGGAATTGCTGCTCAAGCTTTAGGTTTGGCTCAAGGAGCAATGGATGAAACTGTAAAATATACTAAGGAAAGAAAACAATTTGGAAAAGCAATTGCAAAATTCCAAAACACACAATTCCAATTAGCAGATATGGAAACCAAAGTACAAGCCTCTCGCCTACTTGTTAGAAATGCTGCTTTCAAAAAAGATCAAAAATTACCTTTTTCTGTTGATGCTGCAATGGCAAAACTTTATGCTGCTGAAACAGCAATGGAAGTTACAACAAAAGCTATCCAATTCCATGGAGGATATGGCTACACAAGAGAATATCCTGTTGAAAGAATGTTTAGAGATGCAAAAATCACTGAAATTTATGAAGGAACTTCAGAAGTTCAAAGAATGGTTATTGCAGGTAATTTATTAAAGTAAAAACAAAACAAAAATGAAAATAGTAGTTTGTATAAAACAAGTTCCTGACACAACTGAGGTAAAACTTGATCCAGTTACAGGAACATTAATTAGAGATGGAGTTCCAAGTATAATGAACCCTGATGATAAAAGTGGTTTGGAATTAGCACTTGAACTAAAAGATAAATTTGGAGCAGAGGTTACAGTTATAACAATGGGGCCTATGCAAGCAGAAGCTGTTTTGAGAGAAGCTTTTGCAATGGGTGTTGATAAAGCAATACTCCTTTCAGACAGAAAATTTGCTGGAGCTGATACTCTTGCAACATCAAATGCTTTGGCTGGAGCAATTCGCACATTAGAATATGATTTAGTTATTACAGGTCGTCAAGCAATTGATGGAGATACTGCACAAGTTGGTCCTCAAATTGCAGAACATTTGGATATCCCTCAAGTTAGCTATCTTCTAAGTTTGGATTATGATGGTAAAAACATTTTCACCATTAAAAAACAAACTGAAGATGGATATCAAATTGTTGAAGTTGATGGTCCATGCTTAGTTACTGTTCTTTCAAATGCAAACAAACCAAGATATATGTCAGTTAGAGGTATTATGGAAGCTTTTGATAAGGAAGTAGAAGTTTGGTCAGCAGATAAAATTGATGTTGATGAAGCTAAATTAGGACTTAAGGGCTCTCCTACTAAAGTTAAAAAAGCATTCACTAAGGGTGTTAAATCTGCTGGTCAGGTTTATGAAGTAGGTACTGAAGAAGCAATAGGTATAATAATTAGCAAGTTAAAAGAAAAATTTATAATCTAATAATAAGGAGTAACTAAAATGAATAAATCAGAATATAAAAACGTATTTGTTTTTGCAGAACAAAGAGAAGGTAAGATTCAAGGAGTTGCTATTGAATTATTAGGTAAAGCTCGTAATCTTGCTGACGACCTTCAAGAAGAAGTTTATGCTATCTTGTTAGGTGGAAAAAATATTGAAGAAAAAGCTCAAACTTTAATTTCTTATGGAGCAGACAAAGTTATTGTTGCTTCATGTGATGAATTGGAAAACTTTACAACAGAAAGCTATGCTCAAGCAATAACTCAAATTTCAAATGAATTTAAGCCTTCAATAATTCTTTTTGGAGCAACAACAATTGGTAGAGATCTTGGTCCAAGACTTTCAGCTCGTCTTACAACTGGATTAACAGCTGACTGTACAAAACTTGAAATTTCAGAAGAAAAAGAATTACTTATGACTCGTCCAGCATTTGGAGGAAATCTTATGGCAACAATTGTTTGCTCTGAACATCGTCCTCAAATGTCAACTGTTCGTCCAGGTGTTATGAAAGCAATTGAAAAGGATGAAAACAGAAAAGGCGAAATCATCAAAACAACCATTAACTTCAATAAAGCAAAATTTAAAGTAAGAATTAAAGAAACTGTGAAAGAAAAAAGCAGCATGATTGATATTTCTGATGCTAAGGTTCTTGTTTCTGGAGGTCGTGGTGTTGGAACTGAAAATGGATTTAAAAAGCTTCAAGAACTTGCAAAAGTATTAGATGCTGAAGTTTCTGCTTCAAGAGCTATGGTTGATGCAGGACTTGTTGACCACAAACGTCAAGTTGGACAAACTGGACAAACTGTTAGACCAGACCTTTATTTTGCATTTGGTATTTCAGGAGCAATTCAACACGTTGCAGGTATGGAAGAAAGTGATTTTATTATTGCTGTTAATAAAGACCGCTACGCTCCTATTATGCAAATTGCCGACTTAGGTATTGTTGGAGATTGCAAAAATATTATTCCAGCTTTAATTGAAAGACTAAGCAATAAAATTAAAGATTAAATTTAGTTTAATAATACATTCATTAAGAGCAGTAGTTTATTTAGCTACTGCTCTTTTTATTAATTGTTTTCTTTATCTTTGCAGTGATTTAAGTTTTATTGTCTTTTTATTCTATTGGAAATGTCAGTTACTTGGAATTTATGGCATGGCTGTCAAAAGATTAGTCAAGGATGTAAGAATTGCTATGTTTATCGTCAAGATGAAAAACATGGAAAAGATAGCAGTGTGGTTACAAAAACAGCCAATTTTAATCTTCCAATAAAAAGGAAAAGGGATAAATCTTATAAGATTCCATCAGGAGAAATTGTATACACCTGTTTTACTTCCGATTTTTTTGTTGAAGGAGCTGACAAATGGAGAAAAGAAGCTTGGGAAATGATTAAAACTCGAAGTGACCTGATCTTTTTTATTATCACTAAACGAATTGACAGATTTATGGTTGAATTGCCTGAGGACTGGAATGATGGATATGATAATGTAGTGATTGCGTCAACGGTTGAAAATCAGGAAATGGTCGATTACAGGATTCCTATTCTTAAGAAACTGCCAATTAAACATAAACTAATAACTTGTGCACCTTTGTTAGAAGAAATTAATCTCAGCCCTTATCTTGATAATACAATTGAGGAAGTTTCGGCTGGTGGGGAATCGGGAAATGAAGCAAGAGAATGCAATTACGATTGGATATTAAATATTCGTAATCAATGTATTGAAAAAGAAATTCCCTTTTGGTTCCATCAAACTGGTGCAAGACTAAGAAAAGATGGTAAACTATACAGAATCAAACGCCCCTATCAACACTCCCAAGCGAGAAAAGCAAATATAAATTACAAAACTAATCATAATTTTTAATTGATTTTGCAATAAGGAAAATTTTTCAGCTCTTGTCTATTCTAATAATTAAAATCCTATATTTGCAGAAATTTAAAAGAAATAAATATGAAAAAACTTGTATTAACCCTGATCATTTCATTATTTTGCTTCAATCTTTATTCTCAAAGTGCAAGTGAGCTATTTAATCAATCAATAAATTATGCAAACGCAAAAGACTTTAAGAAGGCTGAAAAAATTACAAAAGAATTAATTAAGAATTATCCAAATGATGAGGATATTCATTTATATTGGAACAATTTAGGAGCTTTTCAATCAAATCAGGGAAATAATAAGGATGCACTTAAATCATTTTCTAAGTCTTTCGAATTAAATAATAAATATGACGTTGCATTATTAAACAGGGCTAAAACATATAGAGATCTTGAACAATTTGATAATGCAATTATTGATTATAAAGATGTTATTAAATTAGATACTAATAATGAAGAAGCTCTTTTTGATTTAGCCATGCTTTATAGTAAAAGAGAAGATTATGTAAACTCACAAGTATATTATGAAAAGCTTATTGCAGTAAATCCTGAAGATAACTATCCTGCTGCAGTAAACTTAGTTATTGTAAAGAAAAGACAAGGAGATCTTGAAGGAGCATTATCTGATATGAATAAATTAATTGAAAAAATACCTTCTAATGAATTTCTTTATGAAAACAGAGCAAATGTTTATAATAATAGAGCTGATATTTTAATGAATATGAAACGTTATGATGAAGCTTTTGTTGATATTGAAAAATCTTTAGCACTTGAACCTGAATATGTAACAGCAATTATTACTAAAGGAGAAATATATTATTTTCAAGGAGATTATGGAAATGCTTGTATTTTCTTCAAAATAGCTCAAAGTAAAGGAGCTCCAAAAGAAAAATTGGATAAATATATGAAAAACTGCAAGTAAATAATCAAAAAATAACTATTCGTTTTATTTTATTAAAGTCAAGGAATAATTTTTTCTTTCTTCGTTTTAATTTATCGCAAACGAAGTTTTAATTTTCAGAGATAAAGAGAGTTTAAAAATATATTTGTTGCTCTATTTTCTTAACCTCATAATATGAAAAAGTTGGGCAGTTGCATTTCTTCTTCTTTTTGGGTTTCATTGTTGTACGTGATTGGGTTGCACATGAAGACAATACAAAAATTATTATTAATGAAGTTAGTATTAGTTTAATATGTCTTTTATTTATTTTCATTGCTTTTTCTATATATTGTCTTCTTTCATACTTTCTAAAACTACATTTTATTCTTATTTATTATCTTCAAGAGTATAACTTTCAATTATATCTAAAATTTCTGCCCCATATTCCTTCATCTTACTTTTTCCAAATCCTTTAATTGCCAATAGTTCTTTTTCTGTTTTTGGCTGAGAATTTACTATTTCAATTAAAGTTCTTTGATGCATTATAACAAAGGCTGGTTTTTCAATTTCCTCTGCCTTTGCCCTTCTCCATTGATTCAATACTTCAAATAATTCCTCATTTTCTATTTCTGTAGGTAATTCTTTTTCTTGTGATTGAGAAGTTTCCTTATCGTTTTTTGGTTGCTCTTGCTTTGGCTTATGTTTCTTAAAGTATTCTTTTACAAAATCTTTTGGCTCCTTAATTAAGGTTTTACTCCTATGACTTCTGTATTCTACAATTGAAAATTCAGATTTAATACATTCAAAAAGAGTGAGCTTAAAGAAAGTTTCATAGGCTATATCCAAATTATTTTTTTCTTTTTGTTCTTCAACTTGCCTATTGTCAAACTCAAGGGCATCAAGCAATCGAATTATTTGTTTTACTATATCCAATTTTTGTGAAAAATACTCCTTAGCTTTAATTAATCTTTCAATTGCATAAGTGTCCAGCTCCTTTAAGCAAAGATTTTTTATTTGATTTTCAAATTTCAAGCTTACTTCAAAAACACCAGTTTCAAAGGTTTTTATTTTTTCATTAATCAAATTACTTGTTTGACCATAAGTTGCATGATAGGAAGTATTATTTAATGTTTTTAGTTCATCTATTCTCCATTTCAATTCCTTAAAGGAATATAATTCGAGTAAATTCTCTTGAGTAAAAATTAGTTTATCGCTGTCAAGACGTTCCTTAGTTGGTTTATTTTCTTCTTGATAAGAATCAAACTCTTCAATTAGAGGGTCTTTAATTATGGATTGAGGTTCAAATGGAGAGGTTAAAATTATACCTTCCAAGCTTTTGCATCGGCTTAATGCAACATAAACCTGTCCTGCAGCAAATGATTTATTGGAGTCAATTATCACTTTTTCAAATGTTAAGCCTTGACTTTTATGAATTGTTATTGCCCAAGCAAGTTTAAGTGGATATTGCTCAAATGTTCCCAAAACATCTTCCTCTATTTCGTTTGTTTCATTGTTAATTCTATAATGATAGTTATTCCAAACGTATTTCTTAACAACAATATCTTCGGTGTCTCCTTTGCTTCTTACTAAAATTCTATCATCACTTATTTCAACTATCTTTCCTATCTTCCCATTATAATATTTTCTTTGTTCAGGAGCACCAATATCGTTTTTTACAAACATCACTTGAGCTTCAAGCTTTAACTCCAATTCAAATTCATTGGGATATGATGATTCGGGAAATTCGCCATCAACAAAGGCAGTAAATTTGTAGGATTCATTATCAATTTGCCTAAGCTTGTTTTCGTTAATTCGATTTGCTTGATAGTTGTGAGTGCAAAGAATTACATAAGCATCATCGGCGTTAGGGTCATAATCAACATTATTTCTATCATTAAGAGCTTCAATTAGATTTTCATCAATTTGATTATTTCTAATCTTGTTTAGAATATTAATAAAGCGCTCATCCTTTTGGCGAAAAACCTGCTGAAGGTTAATTGTTATAAAATCGGACTTTTGAAGAGCTAAGGAAGAGAAAAAATAGGGTGAATTGTATCTTAACTGCAACAATCCCCATTCTTCATCCTTACAAACGGGAGGTAATTGTTGCAAATCGCCAATCATCAAAAGTTGAACTCCTCCAAAGGGAAGGAATTTCTTATCTTTACGAAATTGTCTTAATCTATAATCAATTGCATCCAATAGGTCTGCTCTAACCATTGATATTTCATCAATCACAAGCAAATCCATACTCCTAATAACTTCTTTTTTTACTTTGGAAATTTTGAATTTGTTGTCTTTATCTCTTTCATTTCCCTCAACAAAAGGGCCAAAAGAAACTTGAAAAAATGAATGAATGGTAACACCACCAGCATTAATGGCGGCAACTCCAGTAGGAGCTACAATAACCATTCTTTTGGATGTGGTTTCTTTAAGTGTTTTAAGGAAGGTCGTTTTACCTGTACCTGCTTTTCCTGTTAAGAAAATATTTGTATTGGTATATTCAACATATTTCTTGGCAAGTTCAAGCTCTTTGTTCGATATTAACTTTTCTTCCTCCATTTCTCACTTTCAGAAAAATGATAAAAACTATTCTACAATTAGCTTATTTGTCCAAATTTTCTCTTGAGAAACATATTTAATGATATAGTAGCCTGCTTTTAGATTACTTGCATTAATTGAATAAGATGTTGTATTTGCTGGAATAATATCTCTTAAAACAACTCTACCAACTTCATCAAAAATTTCTACTTGAGTTGAGTTTTGAAGCATTGAAAGAGAAATATTTATTTCATTCTTTGCTGGATTTGGATAAATTGTTGAATAAGTATTTTGATTTGTTTCTACCAATGAATTTGATAAAGTTGAATAATCATCTCCTCTAAAAAAACTAACTCCTGAATTTGTTGGATCTAACCAAGGTTGAAGTTTTTTATCATTTGATGTTCCATTTGAACTCCAAGAATAAGATAATTTTCCATAATAATCCAACTTATCAGTATTTGCAGCATTGCAAGCAGATGTTCCTCCTGTAAGTGTTCCAACAATTTGGCTTGAAGAGTTAAACAAAGGACTTCCTGAAGAACCACCTTCTGTTATTCCATAATTTGTCTGGGTTTGAACCCATTTTGCTTGCCAATGTGTTTGACCATATCCTAAATCAACACTTTGAAGTGCTGTATTATAGGTTGAAATCTTTTTAATATCTCCTGATGGATGATGAATACAAACTCCACTTGATGAAGCATTTGTTGAGTTATTCCATGCATTCCAATAAGCATTATAGTTGGTAGGAACATTTTGATTTAAACGAAGAAGTAGAAAATCAGACGCACTACCTAAAGCTTTTAAATTTGCACCTTGCATTGTTTTTGGTGTTGGTTCAACACTTCCAGTTACACAACCTGTAGATTCATAATTGAAATAGAAAATAAAATAATTATAATATTCTGCAGAAACAACATCAGTAACACAATGAGCTGCTGAAAGAACATAAGGAGCTAAATCTCTTGCTGTGTTATTTATAAGTGAACCTGTACACCATCCAATTGAATAATCATCCATTTTAAGCATAATTCTTACCACACCTCTTTGTGCATTTCTATAATTATTTCCTTCAGTACAATTTACATTAACATTACAAGAACCTGATGAACCAAATTCATCTGAATACTTAGTTATATCATATCCAAAATCTCTATATGCATATCCTATTTCGCTTAACTCAATTTGAGCATTTGCCTGAGCATTATTAGGTTGAAAATATTCAATTATTATTTCTTCTCCATTAACCATTTCAGTTGCAAAGCTCTTAGATTCATCATTATTGAAAGAAGTAAATGCTCCTATTATTTGAGAATGGTCAGAATTATAAATAAACAATTCTGCACCCTTTGGTAGAAAGAAGTTTTTGGAATAAATATTTAAAGCCTTTGCATTTGGTGCTTTTAGTTTCAAAATCCAAAGTTTTCCATCTTTCAATTCAGCCATATCTGCCTTTTCAAAGAAGTTCACATTCAATGGAAGCACAACTCCAAATCTTCTAGTTTTATATAAATTTTGTGGATTATTATTGTATTCTATTGTTTGAGTTAAATCGGGTTCTTCAACTTCAAGTGTCGCTGTAAGTAACGCACTCAAATCTTTATTTAAAAAAGATTTAGGAGTTGATTCAACACTTATTTGCGCAAAGGAAATCACACTAAAAAATAGCATGATAATTGGTAAAATTATTCTTTTCATAATTATAATTGTTATTCTATTTTTTTGTTATTATTTGATTGTTTATTTCAAGTATTTGAGGTATAAGCATTGTTTTGTTATCATGATGAATAATATAATCGGCTCTTTTAATCTTTTCTTCATTTGTCAATTGATTATTCATTCTTTCTTCAATTTCATCATAAGATAAATTATCTCTTTTCATTGCTCTTTCAATAGAAATCTTTTTAGGAGAATCTACTGTAATTATCTTATCAAATTTTTTATCCCAACCTATTTCTAATACAATTGCACTTTCCATTATGGTATATGGAGCTTTTTGTTTTTCTTGCCATAAGTTATACATTTCCAAAACTCTTGGGTGCACCATTGAGTTAAGTTTTTCTAACTTTTTGTTATCAGTAAAGACTATATTGGCTAATGCTTTTTTATTCAATTGTCCATTTTGCAAAACTTTATTCCCAAATTCCGATGCTATCTCATTTAAAAATCTTCTATCTTTATAGCATTTTATAGCCTCTCTATCAGCAACAAAAACAGGAACACCTAATCGTTCAAATACTGAACAAATCAAGGTCTTCCCGCTTCCAATAGTACCAGTTAAGGCAATGTTTTTCACCTCAAAAACTATTTATTTCTTTTTAGGTTCTCCTACTTCAAGTGCAACTGCTGTTTTTTCTACTTCAATATTAACTCCATTTGCAATTTCAAGTATTAAAGAAGTTTCTTTTACTTCAACAATCTTTCCGTGCATACCACTGATTGTGATAACCTTTTGTCCTTTTTGAAGACTTTCTCTAAATTGTTTTTCCTTTTTTGCTCTTGCACTTTGAGGACGTATCATAAAGAAATAGAAAATCACAATAATAAGTAGAAGCATTAACATTGAGCTCCATCCTGAAGCTCCACCTTGTTGGTTTCCTGCCATTAAAAAAATGTTCAATAAATTCATTTTCGTTGTTTTTAATTGTTATTTTAATATTTTTGTATTCTAATTTACATCTGCTGTAATTCTTAGTCGAGTTGTTGAAGGAGTTGTGTTAGCTAATACAGAAATTTCTTTCATAATTCTAATCCCGCTGCTTCCTTCTGAGTCATATCTAACAGTTATTTGACCTTCTGTATTTGGTTTAATTGGATTTCTTGGATAATCTGCAACTGTACATCCACAATTTGCTGTAACTGAAGAAATAATTAAATCGTTTTTACCTGTATTTTTAAACTTAAAACTACATGTAACCACTTCTCCTGAGGTTAAAGTGCCAAAATCAATTAAATCTTTTTCAAACTTAATGGAAGTTGAATTTTCAATTAAATCAGTTGTTATTGTATTATCCTTTTTATTGCATGACATAAAAAAGAAAACACTTAACACAACTAAAAAAAGTAAAATACTCTTTCTTAACATATAATTTATACTATAATTCTGTTTCATTGGTTTCATCTTCGAGCTTCTTAATTCGACCCTTTGCTCTAAGTTCAACCATTAATTTATCTAAAAGTCCATTTACAAATAACTTACTCTTTGGGGTAGAAAATTCCTTACTTAATTCTACATACTCATTTAAGGTTACGTTGATTGGAATTTCAGGACAATATATTAACTCTGATAGACCCATTTTTATTATAAGTATATCCATTAATGCGACTCTATCCATATCCCAATTGTGAACCTTTGCATTAATCAATTCTGAGTATTCCTTATCGTTTTCAATTGTACGCTTAAAGACACTGGTAATAAAATTTTCTTCAACGAAATTATCCGATAGTTTTTCAAATCTACCTTCATATTCTTTCAATGATTTTAAACTCCATAGAGCCATTGTATCGTAGTCTGACTCCCACTCCATTTTCATTTCGCAAACATTATCGAAATAGTTCTCATTGGAGATTAAATAGTTTTTGAATAACTGAACATAAATATTCTTTTCACTTTCAAAATCCCCTTTTTCGGAGTTCATATAAGTTTTATAGGAATTGGAATTATTGAATTTCTTCAAAATATTCATAAATAAATCTCTATTCTCGTTCCAATTTATTTTTAAAGCTTCCTTTCTCTTTAAAAGCTCATTGTCATTGAGTAAAAGAGTAATAAAATCATTATCTACAAACTTAGTATTTGGATTCAAATCCTCATCTGTTGGTAATAGTTTACGTCTGTTATCTTCAATTTTTTCTAAAGCTAAGCTATGTATGTAAATTAAAGAAGAAAATAAATAGGTGTGAAGATCTAAAAGAGAATTGAAACTATCAAGAAGTTTTTTGTTGTGTTCATTAACACCATTGCAATCATTAAATTGGAAAGAATAAAGCGATTGAAGAACTTTAGCTCTTATGAAATGTCTGTTAAGCATCCTCTATTTAAAAGAAATAATAAATAAATGTAAATTCATTTTGCAAAGGTAGTAAAAAACTGCATAATCAAAATAGATTAGATTATTTTTTCAATTATTTTACTTTTAAATTTGATTTAACATGAAGATATGAATGACTTATTGTAGTTAAAAAAACTAAGAATAAATTTGAATTAGTAATAAGTAAAAAAACTAAACTCTTTTATAAACAAAGAAAATCAAGCATTTGAACAATTTAATCAAGGAATAAATCTGATATAATGCCATTATATTCTCCATTTAATGCCATTAAACTAATCATATAATGCCATTATAGTTATGGTTTAATGGCATTATACTGACAATATAATGCCATTAAACTAAATTTAATCAAGCTTTTGTCGTTTCCTGAAATAGGTTTACACTTTTTAGGTTATTACTAATTCAAATTTACAGTTTATTTTTTTATTTCTAAAACTAGTTTATTGAT